>SDBT01001091.1_pt1 | contig 46539 bp, 36 predicted proteins | sample 2277101 | NCBI WGS metagenome assembly SDBT01 (sample SAMN10404973, study PRJNA504765) | marine sediment metagenome | isolation source: marine sediment core GS10_PC15, 103 cmbsf | place: Arctic Ocean: Southern Knipovich Ridge | collected 2010 | reverse complement strand
CATGTCCAGCCTGAAGATCCTGGGCACGGTCGGCGAGCCAATCAACCCCGAGACGTGGATGTGGTATCACACCCACGTGGGCGGGGGCGAGCGCCCGATCATGGACACCTGGTGGCAGACCGAAACGGGCGGGTTCATGATCACCCCCCTGCCGGGAGCGATGACGCTGAAGCCCGGCAGCGCCAACCGTCCCTTCTTCGGGGTCGAGCCGGTGGTCCTCCGCGAGGACGGCACGGAGTGCAGCCGGAACGAGGGAGGCAAGCTCTGCATCACCAAGCCCTGGCCCGCAATGGCACGCACGATGTGGGAAGACCACGACCGGTTCGTCGACACCTACTTCACAATGTACCCCGACATGTACTTCACCGGCGACGGGTGCAAGATCGACGCGGACGGAGACTACTGGCTGATGGGACGGATCGACGACGTGGTGAACGTCTCCGGCCACCGGATCGGCACGGCCGAGGTCGAAAGCGCACTGGTCAGCCACGACAAGGTCGCCGAGGCCGCCGTGGCGCCCATGCCGCACGATATCAAGGGCCAGGGCCTGTACGCCTACGTGACGATCGTCGCCGGCGCCGAGCCCAGCGACGACCTCAAGAAGGAGCTGATCCGGCACGTTCGCAAGGAGATCGGCCCGATCGCCACGCCGGACAAGCTGCAGTTCGCCCCGGCCCTGCCGAAGACCCGCTCGGGCAAGATCATGCGGCGGATCCTCCGGAAAATCGCCGAGGGCATCGACGACAAGAGCACGCTCGGTGACATCTCCACGCTGGCCGACCCGGCCATCGTCGACAGCCTCATCGAGGGCCGGCAGTAACGCAAACCGACGGCCGACCTTCCCGCCTGCCAAACGGAGTGATAGATGCCCGCACAAATACATGGCGCCGAATCACCACATAAGAATATCGGGTGGCGCGTAGTCTTTGCCGGGGTGGGGATCAATCTGGCGCTCGGCATCCTTTATACGTGGAGTGTTATTGCCGCAGGCCTGCCGGAAAAGTGGACGCAGTCGGATAAGTCATGGCCGTACGCGGTGGCGTGCCTGGTCTTCACGGCCTGGGGAGTGGGCGGGTTCATGTTGGCCAAGCTGGCTGGGTGGGTTTACGATGCGACCAACAGCTTCAACTTTGCCTATTATTGCTCAGCCGCGTTGCTGGTCGTGGCGGCAGCGATGACGTTTGCCCTCAAGCCCCCCCACCACTTACCTGCCGAGCAGGCAGCCTGATCGAGGGGCGGCAGCAGGCCTGCTTTACGGCCCTACTTCTCGGCCAGGATCTCGACGCCGCAGAGAACCGGCACGTCCTTGCTTCCGCCGGCCGGTTTCAGCTCGATCGTCAGGGCGCCGGACACTTCCACGCCCTTCACTTCCTTCACGACGGCCGCGGCTTTGCCGCCTGCCTCCTTCGCCGGGTCCAGGCCCTGCAGCACCTCCTTGCCCTGCACCAGCACGTTGCAGGAGCGCTGACCGGGTTTCACGCCGGCCTGTCCGCCAAAATGGAGCCGGACGGTGTACTTCTTCGGAGTTCCGCCCTTCTTGTTAATCGGGATGGTGCATCGCGACAGGCCTCTGCAGCCGGTGGCGTATATCCAGGGATCGTCGGTCCCGCTAACGCTCACAAAATCCGCGTTGCGATTGAAGAATCCGCCGCCCTGAAGCATCTGCGTGCCAAGCTTGAAATTCAGCACGAGGCGGGTGCTGCCCGGGCGCGGATACGCCAGCCACAGCCCGCCCTTGGAATCGTTGCGGTCGCCCCGCGCGCCGAAGTTCACCGCCAGGCGCTTCACGGGCGTCATCGGCCCAGGTGCGCTGAACATCCCCCACCAGCGCCCGGTCTTTTGCGGAGCGAACACCACCGTACACTGAAGCGAAAACGGGCAGACGCACCCGGAGGCGGCCTCCGGCATCATCACCACACCGTTGGCGGGGATGGAGTTGATCCAGCAGCCGGGCCGCTGGGCGCCGAAATGTGCCGTGCCATAGTCTCCGTTGAGATCGTAATAGGCCGTCACGCCGGAGCGGAAGAACAGCGCGTTCGGCGCGGCCGCAATATTACCGCAGTGGTGGCCGGGACGTGACATCTGCCACTTGCTCTTGGCGCCTGTCACCGGATGGACCCGCAGCTTCTCGGCGCCCGTTTTCAGGTCATGCGCCCACGGCTCGGCGATGATGCGATCGCCCACGATCAGTGGACGGCTGCGATAGCCCTTCCGGCCCGACCACAGCGGCCGACCATCGTCACCCGCCAAGGCGATCAGACTTCGCCGGGAGAAATCGCCCGCGAAAAACTCGCGCCAGAAGTGCCCGTTCCACGGCTGGCCACACAAGAGCAGGACGTCATTGGCGTACATCACGGTCAGATCGCCACCGCCCTTGCTGATATTGACACAATCAGAGACGTATTGAGGCCAGGCCCACTCCAAGGCGCCGGTCTTGGCATTCAGGGCGACGACGAGGCGCACGTCGGGCTTGATCGCCCTGCCGCGCCGGTCACGGCGATCCTTCTCGGGAATAGTCTTGAGGCACTGCTCCTGCTGCTCCTTCGTGACGGCACGGTCGACGAAGAAAACGCGCCCGTCGCCGATGCAAATAGTGGCCACCATGATGCTCTTGCCTTCGTGAACCCACCGCGTCCGGCCGCTTTCGATCTCCACGGCAAAGACGCAGTCGGACCCGCTGCTGCCGTAAAGCAGGTCGCCCACACAGGCAACGTACCCCCAGCCGTGGCGTTTCTTGTCCTTGGCCGGCGGGATCTGGTACGTCTTGAGCGTCTTGCCCGTTGCCTGATCGATGCGAAGGCACGTGTCGCCGACTGACACGAACAGGCTGTCGGCGCCGGCGGCCAGGTTGGACGATCCGCCCTTCAGGCGGAGCCGCATGGCCCCCGGGATCTCCCGCTCCCACAGCAACAGGCCGTTGTAGGAGTCATAGGCCATGATGATATTTTCGCCCTGGACGAACATCCGCCCACCGATGGCCAGCGGCGATGCGGCCGATGCGTGACGATTCGCCATGCGGCCCGGGCCGGGCTCACCGTACCACAGAAGGCCGATCGGTCCGCGTACGAGCTGGTCGTCGCTGCAGGCCGTGTTGCCGGGCTCGGCGTACTGGTGCGTCCAGCTGCCGGCGCCCTTGAGCGGCCCGCGGATGATCCTCGCGCAGTCATCCTCGCCAATAATCTTCGTGCCCGTTTCTCCCAGGCCCGCAAGGGCCTTGCGCAGGTCCGCCAGCCAGTGTCGCAGCCTTGGGGGGACCGACGACGCCGCGGAATGCCGCCACCCAACGTACGCCACGCCGCCGCACGGCTTGAGCATCCGCAGGATCTCGCCCGCCGCAGGCATGCCCTTGCCCAAGAAGAAGGGCTCTTCGCAGACGATCAGATTCGCAAAGTAGTCGGCGAATGGCAGTTTGTCCGTCGGGGCCTGCATGACGACGACTTTCCCGCCGTAAACGCCCGCAGCCGTCAGTGCCTTGCGGGCCGCGGCGACCCTTTTCGCGTCGGGATCGACCAGGTAGATCAACAGATCCGTGCGTTTGGCCAACTCCAGCGCCTGCCTGCCCGTTCCGCCGAGGACAAGCGCATAGCCCCGCTTGATGCCGGTCTCCTTGACAATCGCATCGGCCGCGTCCGCGTAGAGACGCGTCAGCTTGTTTTTGGGGAACGGCTCGGCGGTGATTTGCGGGGACACCTTGCCGCCCTTGCCGCCTTTGCCCGGGACGAAGCAGTGGATGCTGCCCTTGTCGGTGCTGACCAGCAGGCGTCCGCCGGCTGCCGCCAAGCCGCGGGCCTTGCCGCTAACCTTGGCCGACCAGACCTTCTTGCCTGATGCCGTATCAAACCCCACTACCACGTCCTGCCCGCCGGCGAACATCATCCCGCGTGTCAGCAAGATCGAGTCAGAGTACTCACACGCCGTCCGCCACTTGGCCGCATCGCTCCGCCGCTTCTCCTTCGCGGCAAGGCCGTCGATCTGCTTCTGAACGTTCGCCATCTGCCTCTTGGCATTGGGGTCCGACTTTTCTCGGCGCTTGAGGTAGTTAATCTGCTTCTGAAAACCCCTGAGCTTCACCTGCAAGGGCCCGCTGCCGCCCATCACGATCCATGCGGCGCGGTCGATCGCCATTGCCTCACTGCCCGTCAGCAGGTACGCCAAGTCCTTGTCAACCACAAGCCGGCGAGAACCTTCCGTAACCACCAACTGGCCGCTGCTTTCCTTCACCCCGAGCATCTGCTCCGTGCCGTTGAACAACAAATCACCGGCCAGCATGGTGAACGTCCCGCCGAACAGGCCGTCGCGTCGCCAACTGGGGTTCCGATGGAACAGAAACCGCCCGTCCTTACGGCTGAAGGCCGCAGGCATCGAGCGGCTCGACGGCAGGAACAGCCTCTCCTTCGACGCCACCATGTACCCCTGAGGCGAAACCGTCCCCATGCCCCCGCGACCGTAGGTGTCGTTCTTCCACAGGAGCTTGCCGTCTGCGGCGTTTACGGCGTAGAGATACAGTCCCTCAGCCGGAAAGACGCCCGCGCCGAAATATGCAATGCCGTCATCGACGAGCACGCCCGTGCGGACGGGCCAGATCGAGATCATCTTCCCGTTGCCGAGCACCTTGTCCGCGCCGGGCGCGGCGCTGAATCTCCAGACCTCATGCCCGTCGCCCGCATCGAGGCAGTAGACTTTGCCGTCGTCCGAGCCCACGTAGACCTTGCCTTTCCACACCGTGGGCGCCAGCCGCACCGGGCCTTCGGTGAAGAACTCCCAGCGGATCTGCCCCGTCTTGGCGTCCAGGGCGTACACCTTGGTGTCGGACGATGAGCCGAAGTAGACCAGATCGCCGACAGCCGCCACGTGGAACGCATCGTCGAAACGCATCCGCGGCAGTTCGAGCTGGCTTTCGACGGGCTTGGACTGGGGATCGCCCCACGCGTGCGACGGCCCGTACGTAGCCGTGAAGACCCACTCCTGCGAAAGCGGGGCTTTCATCGGTTCGGTGGAGATGCCGCTTCGCTGGGGGTCGTGCCGATATGTCGGCCAGTCCGCACCTTTGGTGGGGGCGGCCGCGAGGGCAAGGGCCAAAGCAGCGGCAAGAATTCGCGGCGTTCTCAGAGGGCTTCGCATGGTGCAATCCTTTCAGAGGGCGGGAGATACGGATGCCGGGTGCTCCGGTGCTCCAACAGAGGATTCTATGCGATTCCGGACGGATTGCAAGCGGGCCCATCCGCGGTGGGGGCATTGGGGCTTCGCGCGCGGCTATATGGCCGCAGTCGCCGACGCTCCATAGCTATGGCGACGGAGCGAGCCGCGGAGACCGCAGACCTGCCTACCTGGCCGACGCCAGTCGGGCAGGCAGGGGTTCTGAGATTTTGTCAGAACCACTCTGCGCCCGTTGAAGAACCAGAGTCTTTTCTCCGCGTCCTCCCCTAGGGACAGGTCTGCGTCTCTGCGGCTATTTACCGCCGGCGGCAAGAAAGCCGCCAAAACTACTGGAAATGCCGGCGACCTTTGCGTTAGAATGACGGTACACCGGCCGTGTAGAGCCGGTGGCGTTTGTGCTGACAATTTAAGGCGCATACGGGTTTGTCGGGGGATGGGACGGCTATGACGTTCAAGCACAAGGGGTATTGGGTGTGGGCTTTCGCGCATCTGCCTCATCGGACAGGCGGGGCGGGGCGTCCTCATTGTTTTTTCGGGAGTTGGTGTCCATCGACGCCACACGGCCACGGGGTTCAAGGCCTGATGACGGGGAGTGCTGAAAATGTCTAAAGAGCTTGCAAGAACCGTTGAGACAGCGCCTTCCTACGGAGACCTGAGCGAGCTGAACACGTCTCGCATGGTTCTCGAGTCGGTCGGTCGGGATGCACTGGTTCAGATGGTCGGCGATCTCCTGGAGATGCTCCAGACCTCCTGCGCCGTCTACGAGAAGAACGGTGATTACGCCCTGGGGATCTTCTCCTCACACTGGTGCCGTTTTCTCGATCAGGCCTCGCGCAAGCTTTGCGGAACCGACGATAACCGGGAAGCATTACAGTGCGGCAAGTGGCTCTGCCACGAGTCCTGCTGGCGGGACGCGTCACAGATTGCCGTCGAGACCGGCCAGCCGGCAGACGTCGAATGCAACGGCGGCATTCACATCCACGCCGTGCCGATCAAGGCCGGAGATGAAGTCGTCGGCTCGATCAATTTCGGATACGGCGACCCTCCCAAGGAGCCCACCAGGCTGCGGGAAATCGCGGCGAAATACCAGGTAAGCGTTGAAGAGCTGTGGGAACAGGCCCACGAGTATGAGTCCCGCCCGGAGTTTGTCATCGATCTGGCCAAGAAGCACCTGATGACCTCGGCCAAGCTGATAGGCGAGATTGTCGAACGCAAGCGGGCCGAAGACGCCGCCGACGAGGCCGGAGAGCAGTTTCGCACCCTTATCCAGAACATTCATGACGGAGTCTATCGGCTGGACCGCGAGGCCCGATTCACATTCGTCAACGACCTGATCGTCGAGCGCTCGGGCCGGTCGAGGGAATGGTACATCGGCCGCAGCTTCCTGGACGTGGTCGTTTCGGAGGACCACCAACGGCTGCAGGAGATCTTCGCGGCGACGATGCGCGGCGAGACGACTCAGCCGTACGAGACGGCGTATCGAAGGGCCTCGGGCGATGTGATGTACATCGAGGTGAACTCATCTCCCGTGTTTGAGGGCGACGAGGCAGTGGGCCTGCTTGGCGTCTCGCGTGACATCACGGAGCGCAAGCGCTCGGAGGAGGCGCTGCGCGACAGCGAGAAGAAGTATCACCATCTGTTTGAGAACCTGGTTGACGCGGCCTTTCTGGCCGATGCCGAAACGGGCCTGATCGTTGAGACCAATCGGCAGGGCGAGGAGCTGCTGGGGCGAACGCGGGGTGAGATTATAGGCATGCACCAGTCCGATCTCCATCCTCCGGACACGGCTGAGCATTACAAGCAGGTGTTCGCCGAACACGTCCAGAAAGGCCGGACCGTGGACACGGAGGTAGTAGTGGCCAGGAAAGACGGTACGGTTGTGCCGGTGCAGATCAGCGCCACCGTGATGACCATAGGCGAGCACCGTTTTATGCTTGGACTGTTCCGCGACATCACGGAGCGCAAGCAGGCCGAGGCGGAGTTGCACATTAAGAACGGTGCCATAGTATCCGCCATAAGTGGTATTGCCATAGGGGACATGGAAGGACGCTTGAGCTACGTCAATCCCGCCTTCCTCAAGATGTGGGGATATGATGACGCAAAAGAGGTCGTGGGCAGGAGCGGGCTTGAATTCTGGCAGTCCAGAGACAAGGCTGCCGAGGCCATGCAAACGTCAAAGGAAGAGGGGGCGTGGTTTGGGAAACTCGTAGCCGTGAAAAAAGATGGCCGGCTCATGGACATCCAGGCCTCCGTAAGTGCGATCATGGATGAGCAGGGAAGCATCAAGGGGATCATTGCTTCATTTGTGGACATCACCGAGAAGAAACGGGTGGATGAAGCTCTCAAGAATTCAAAGCATGAGCTTGATATCAGAAACAGGATCGCGGAGATCTTTCTGACAGTCCCGGATGAGGAGGTATACGGTGATGTGCTCCAGGTGGTTCTGGAGGCGATGGACAGCAAGTATGGCGTCTTCGGATACATTGATGAGAACGGGGCCCTGGTTGTCCCGTCCATGACGAGGCACATCTGGGACAAGTGCCAGGTCCCGGATAAGAAGATCGTATATCCTCCCGAGACATGGGGTGACAGCGCTTGGCCCCGGGCCATCAGAGAAAAGAAAACGCTCTATTCGAACGAGCCGTCCACCCTCACGCCCGAAGGCCACGTCGCCATAACGAGGAATATTGTCGTGCCGATGATTCACGCGGAAGATGTGGTCGGAATTTTTCACGTTGCCAATAAGGATACGGATTACACCGAGGATGACATCCGGTTGCTGGAGACCATCGGCGGGGCCGTTGCTCCGGTCCTGAACGCCCGGCTCCAGAGAGACAGGGCCACCCAGTCCCTGCGCGAAAGCGAGCAGCGATTCCGCGCCATTTTCGAGCAGGCCGGGGAGACCATTCTGGTGACCAACACGGAGGGACAGATCGTGGAATTCAACGACAAGGCCCATGAGGCCCTCGGGTACACCAGAGAGGAATTCCAGGCCCTCGGCATTGCCGACATCGAAGCCATTGAGTCCCCCGAAGAGGTGAAGGCCCACATCGAGGAAGTCACCCGCGAAGGGTCCGTCACCTTTGAGAGCAAACACAGGACAAAGACAGGCGAGATTCAGGACGTCGCGGTGACCGTCACGTTGGTCGACGCTTCCGGCACAAAATTCTTCCTGAGCACATGTCACGACATCACCGAGCGTAAGCAGGCCACCAATGCGCTGAAGGAAAGCATCGCCGGACTGCAAGAGATGGTCAACCAGTTGGCCAACGGCCCGGCGAAGAAAACGCCCGAAGACAAGAGCTAACGGCGTGCGCGGGCGGCAGCCAGGAGCCTGTAGCCAGGACGGCAGGGATTAACGTCGATTGGGCGTTCTCTAACCTCTAACCCCTGTTTTGAGTCCCGACGTACGTCGGAATCGAAGGGCCTAACCCCAGGGCGAGCTGGCATTGACTTGACGGGTCGACCTCGCAAGCGTGTAATAGAGCGGAATGGCCCATTGGGGCCAACCCCGAACAGGAGAGGCGGATGCCCTGGATAGCACTTGGCCTTGGTGTAGCATGTATCGCCATGCTCCTCATATTGCTCCGCACGATGAGGAAGACCAGCAGCATTCAGGCTGACTCGGTGATCGAATCGATGCGGGCGGTGGGCGAGCTTACTGTTTTCAGGATCGTCGCCAAGGAGATCGCCACGCAGCACGAGCACATGTTTGGGGACTTCGGCAAGAATTACCTGAACTGGCTGTGGTCGGGGAAGAAGGCCGCTTTGGTGTTCCAGTTCGTCATTGATTTCAAGTACGACCTGCGGAGCAAGGACTTTGAGATCATTGAAGAATCGCCCCGCAGCTACTTACTGAGAATGCCCGAGTGTACCCATGACATCAGCCTCAAGGACATGAAGGTGTATGATGAGCAGGGGTCGCAATTCCTGCCGGAGGTTCTGCCCAAGTTCCTGGGAAGGATTCTCGGCAGTGGTGTCAGCGAAGATGAGAAGAACAAGCTCATCGACGCCGCGCAGGAGAATGCGATCAAGCTCGCCGAGGGCTATGCCCAGGCAATGAGCGCGGAGCTCGAGAAGTCCGTGCGTCAGACGTTGGAGCCCATTGGTCGCGCCTTCGGAGCAGAGGATATGCGATTCGACTTTGGGGACTCAGACTCGGCCTCCACGCAGGCAGAGGGTTCCGCGGGGGCCCAAGAGCCTCTCGAGGCCGGGGCTGAAAACTAGCCCGCCAGGAAGGATATCAGCCGGACGCCGCGCCCAACACGAAGCACAGACAGGGAAAGGGATGCATTATGAACCGTGATACGTCAGACACCAGCGCAGAGGCCCTCAGCCGCCGCGACGTCCTGAAGTCGGCCGCAATAGCAGCAGGCGGGGTCGGACTGGGCGTGATCGTACCGGGCCGGTGGGCCCAAGCCGCCGAAGCCAAGGAATCAGGCCCCTGGCAGGTCCTCTTCGACGGCAAGAAGCTCGACAAGTGGGACTACAAGCCCGCGGCCTGGCAGGTCCAGGACGACGGGAGCGTCTACAGCAAGGGCAAGGGCGGGGACATGTACTCCAAGGAGAAGTTCCAGGACTTCACGTTCGATATCGAGTTCAAGGTATCCAAAGGCTGCAACAGCGGCGTGTTCATCCGCATGGCCAGCCGAAAGGACTGGCTGCACAGCTCGATGGAGATTCAGGTCATGGACTCGTTCGGCCGCAAGAACGTCGGCAAGCACGACTGCGGGGCTGTCTACGACGCATTGGCCCCCAGCGTAAATGCCGCCAACAAGGCGGGCGAGTGGAACCGGTTCTTCATCACGTGCTTCAAGAACCGCGTGTTCATCTCGCTGAACGCCGTCCAGATCATCGACATGGATCTGAACAAGTGGACGACGGCCCGCAAGAACCCGGACGGCTCGAAGAACAAGTTCCGCGATCCGCTGAGAAAGCTGACGCACGCGGGCTTCTTCGCCTTGCAGACGCACGGCAAGCCGATCTGGTACCGCAACATCCGCGTCAAGCCGCTGAAGGCACTGGGCAAGTGCCCCAAGTGCGGCAAGGAAGGCCCGGTAGGGTGGTACTGCTGCGTGAAGTGCAACACGGTTTGCGCGCCGGCCGTCACGGTAAAGTGCGACGATTGCAAACAGACCGCCAAGGCCGGCACGTTCTGCGCCAAGGGCAACCTGTTCCACCTCCCGGCCGCCGGCGTCGAGTGCGCCGAATGCGGCAACGCGCCGGGCATGGCCTGCGAGATGGACCTGTGCGGGTACTCCCTCTGCAGCGGTGCGTGGTACTGCGACAAGTGCAAGAAGCCCTACCCCTACAAAGGCGCCCCCTGCCCCAAGTGCAAGAAGTAAAGGCGGCGGTGGAAACCGGACGCATCCGGTTGGTTCGGGCGTCCAGGATATTGATGTCCGTCGAACCGGGCGTGAAATGTCCGGGCTAGAAACCGATCTTGAAATCGCCTGCGGCCGCGGCCATCACGCCTTCCAGATCGCGGAGTTGCTCCGCCGAAAGGACCCCGGGTGGTTCGTATCTCTCGAGGTGGCCCTCGACCTCGGCGCGGGTGCGCTGCATGAGGTCCGGCCACTGCGAACTCTCGTCACCCAGTTGCGTTCGGTCGATGATCGGTCCGGGAATGTAATGCTCCTGCCGGAAGAACTTGAGTGTGTGGTCGGCTGCCAGGAGGGTCTTCTCGCGGACCAGTTCGTCGAACAGGTCGTCGGCGGGGAAGTCCTCCCTCGGCTCGAGGCCCGCAATGAGCCTGCGGGTCATGGCGCAGAGTTCGGCGTCGAAGGCGAGCTTCTCGAGCGACAGGCAGCTTTCGAAGTAGTGCATGCCCGGCCCGGAGATGCTGTTGACCCCGGCGAGGGCGGCAAGGTAAAGCCCCGTGCCGGATTCGAACCCCGCCTGGGCGTCCAGGGACTTGCTGTCACTCATGCCGATATACGCCTGGGTGGGCAGATGCAGATGCTTGCCCACCTCGATGTAGGCGCAGTCGATCATCTGCGCCTCGACGGCTGAGATGGTGGCCGCCATCGTGCGCATGTCGAACACGCCCGGGGAGCCGCCGTAGAGGATCGGTGCGCCCGGGCGGGACGTCTGGGAGATGACGATGCCGCTGAGTGTCTCGACGGTGTGCTGGATGACGCAGCCGACCAGCGAAATCGGCGAGACCAGTCCCGCCAGCGGCATGGCGATGAACTCCACGGGAATGCCCAACTCGGCGCACCGGGCGGTGTTGTCGGCCGTCGTGGTGCTCCACTTGAGCGGCGAGCTCGGGCAGCACGAGAAGATGGTGAAGGGCTTTTCGCGCAGCGCCTCGCGCGTGCCTCGCACGGCCAGCTGCATCTCGGCCATCACGTCGAAGCCCTCGACCGTGAATGCGCCGGTTACAATCGCTTTGCTGGTGTTCTTCAGGAGTGCGTACAGACGAATGCTGTCGCCGATAGCCTTCGGTACGTCGTCCGGCACAAGGGCGGTGGCGGAGTAGTCGATCGCATCAAGCTGCTCGACGAGGCGGCCGTAACGGAGCATGTCGTCGGTGGAAACCGGACGCATCCGGTTGGTCCGGGCGTCCAGGATCTTGATGGCCGTCGAACCGGGCGTGAAGTGGACGTTGTCGCCCGCCAGGTCGCAGCAGGTGTCGCCGGCGATGTTCCACAGTTCGATCCGGCTCGGCACTGACCGGACGGCTGCCTCGACCACCTCGCGAGGCATCCGGACGCACTTGCTGTCGGCATCGACCGGGCATCCGGCGCCGGCAAGCCGTCCCAGCAGCGCCTCGTGAGGCAGCGTGACGCCCTTGGTCTCCAGCAGCTTGTACGCCTCGAGGAGGATCCGCTCGATAAGCTCATCGCTCAGGAATCTCACACGCGGTCTCATATCGCACATCGTCTCCGCCCCCCCCGCATTGCATTGCCACCCGTCCGATCAACCGGGATCGCTTCGCGACCTCCACGAATTGATTCGGAAGTAATCATCGATCTCGAAGGCCTGATTAAGATGAATCTTGGATGCGAGCAACCTTGGCCAGCGGGTCGCCAAGATCGCCTTGGGGCTGTAGACTAGTCCGCCAGAGATGGGAGGTCCAACGGGAAATACCGGCTTCGACGTGCAGGGATCGGATCCCATGCTGAGTGGCGGCGCGGGGAGGAATCTTGGCCTGACGTTGCTGCTGGTGGGCGTGGCGGTCGTGTGGGGCTGGACGTTCAAGGTCGTGCAGGACGCCATAGTCGCTTACGGTGTGCTGTCGTTTCTGGCTGTCCGGTTCGCCATCGCCGCGGTCACGCTGTCGCCCCTGTCGGCCCGCCGGATGAAGAGGAGCACATTGCTGGCGGGCGTGGGGATCGGGCTGGTGCTCGCCGTCGGGTATATCTTCCAGACCGTCGGGCTGAAGTACACCCGGCCGACGAACTCGGGGTTGGTGACGGGCCTGTTCGTCGTCTTCGTGCCCTTCTTCGACCTGTCGCTGTTCGGCGTTCGCATACGCAGGTTCCTGTGGCTTGCGGTGGGCGCGAGCCTGGTGGGCATGGTGCTGATGTCGGTGGAGAGTTCGGGCGATCTTCGCACGGGTGACATGCTGACGGTGGTTGCGGCGGCGGCTTTCGGCCTGCACATCTCGCTGCTGAGCCGCTACTCGCGGGGACACGATTCGGGGGCGTTGGCAATGGCGCAGATGCTGACGGTGGCGGTGGTGGCGGGTGTGGCCTGGCCGTTCTTCGAGCAGGTGCGGCTGCCGCCCGCCGAGGTGTGGTGGGCGCTGGGCGTTACGGGTGTGCTGGCATCGGCGGTGGCGTTCTACGTTCAGACGTACGTCCAGCGTCGCCTCACGGCGGTGCGGACGGGGATGATCTTCACCACCGAGCCGTTGTTCGCGGCGATGTTCGGCTACCTGCTGGCCGGCGACCGGCTGACGCCGCTCCAGCTCGCAGGCGCGGCCCTGCTGATGTGCGCCATCGTGACCAGCGAGATCGTGCCGGCGTGGCTCAAGGCGCGCGGGGGATTGCCGAATGGCGAATGACGAATTGACAATGCTACTCTGCGTAGTAGGCCGCTGCGTAGCACGAGTCGTCAATCGACAATTGAAGATCGCGAACAGGTACACTGGGGCACAGTTATGGGCGGCGCTCTGAAGACCATACCGGGCCTGATCGCACGGTTCAGCCGCGGCCCGCGGGAAGTCACCGATTTGTGGGAGCAGCGTAGTCTCGGCAAACATGACAAGCTGTTGAAGGTCGAGACAATACCGTCGCACGGCGTGGTCTTCGTACGATTTGCGAAGTGACCCCATCTCTGATAGTATTTGAAGGCTGGTCCCAGACCCGCAAAAGGAGCATGTTATGATACGCGTGAAATCCCTGATAACGTTGGTCCTGTTATCGATCACCGCGACATTGGCCGTCGCCGCAGATCGGCCCAAAGCCGAATCCCCCGCCGCCATCGAAAAGAGCATGCTCGCCAAACTCGACGCCCCGCTTCTGTTCGTCAAGCGCCATTCGTACAAGGGCATCCATATTTACGACACGTTCTACAAGTGGCCCCCGGGCGGCGGCGGGATTTACGTTCTCGAAAACCCGTCAGCCCCGCGCAGCGAACATAAGATACGTACGGTCATCGACGAAGCATCATCCAACAGCCTGGGAAAAGGCGTCTACACGCATCCTGAACTCTCCTGGGACGCGAAAAAGCTCCTGTTCTGCTACAAGGGCACGCCGGCCGGAAGCACGATGATCTACGAGATCGGCGTCGACGGAAAAGGATTGCGCAAGATCTCCGATCCCACGTCCGAACTGTCCTGCTACAAGGGCCGCCACGGCGGACAGCACGACATCGCACCGGCTTACCTGCCCGACGGGCGCATAGTATTTGTCTCCACCCGTGCGAGCGGACTGGTTCCATGCGCCAACTCCGGGGTCAGCATCCTTCACATCATGAACGCCGACGGCTCGAACATGCACCCCATATCCGTCAACGCCGAGACCGAGTTTGATCCCGCGGTGCTGCCTGACGGCCGGCTCATCTTCGGACGCTGGGAATACGTCGACAAGAACGCCCTCACGATCCAGTCACTCTGGTCAATGTATCCTGACGGCACCAGGGAGACAGCTGTCTACGCCAACAACATGGTATTTCCAGAGGCGACCCTCGACCCCAGGCCCGTCCCCGGCTCGCGACTGATCGCGCTGACGCTGTCAAAACACAACTCCACTCCGCGTGGCACCATTGCGTACCTTGATCCTTCCGTCGGCAAGAACGATCCCAAGGCGCTTTTCAATTTCGAAGATCCCGGGAATCCGACCCGCGACACCGGCAACTCATGTGAACCTTATCCCCTGGACCGCGATACCGTGGTCTTCAGCGGCCGGTCCAAAGGTCACAGGCGCAACGTCATCGAGATGATGAACAGGAAACGGCAGCGGATAACGGTCCTTTCCGATCCCAAGATCTGCCTTCACGCGCCGATGCTGGTCAAGCCGCGCCCCGTACCCCGACAGATGCCCGACCTGACCGATCAGAGCAAGAAGTTCGGCGCGTTTTCCGTCCAGGACGTCTACCAGGGCCTGACCGGGATCAAGCGTGGCGAGGCCAAGTGGCTGCGTGTGATCGAGGAGACCTCCCGCGTCAGCGCCAGTCCCGGCAGCCCCAATCCGTACAACCAGACCTTCCTGGTCAGCGGCGCGTTGGCGTTTGCGACGAAGATCTACCACGGCATGGTTCCGATCAACGACGACGGGTCGGTCTACTTCGAGGCCCCGGCCGGGCGGGCGCTGTACTTCCAAGTGCTCGACAAGGACAAGAGGCTGATCCAGAGCATGCGGACGTTCATCCAGGCCGCCCCCGGCGCGACCCGCGCGTGCGTGGGCTGCCACGAGAAGAGGTCCGAGGCACCCGGAGCACAGCTGAAGGTCACCCGCAAGACTCTGGCCGCCGGGCCGGTGAAGCTCAAACCCGAGTCGTGGGGGACCGGCTACATGGACTATCCGAGCATGGTCCAACCCATCTGGGACAAGAACTGCGTGAGTTGTCATGGCGGCAAGAAGGGCATCGAGGGGCGGCTCGACCTGTCCGGTGGTTGGACCCAGCATTTCAATATCAGCTACGAAAACCTTGCCGACCGCCGCGAGACCCAGCTCATTGCCTACCTTATCGACGGCATCGACTGCATGAACGGTACCGCTTACTGGTCGTGTCAGCTTTTCAAGCCACGCGGTCACGGCTCGGCCACCGCGCCGCTCGCAAAGGTCATCATGAGCGGGCACAAGGGATGGATAAAGGGCATGAGCGAGACAGAGCGTGATCTGGTAATGGCATGGATCGACAGCAACGGGTTGTACTACGGCTCGTGGGACTACACGCCCCACGGTTACTCGCTGACCGCTGCCGGCAGCGTTCGCGGTCAACTGGCCGGCGTAATGCGCAAGGCCGGCTGTAACAAATGCCATGACAACTACTTCGCCAATGATTGGGTTAATCTTGAGAAGCCGGAATTCAGCAGGATACTTCGCGGGCCACTGGCCAAGGGAAAGAAGGGGCACGGGCTGGAGATTTGCCGGAACCACAGAATGGATCCCAAACGCAACCGCATCCGCCTGCTGCGCAGCGGCTACGCCCATGCCGTCAAGCCGCTGACGAGTTTCGCCAAGCAGCCCATCCCGCCCATCCAGACCGGCGGCAAAGGCGAGCCCTCGTTCGCGTCGACCGATGATCCGCACTACAAGGCCATGCTCGAGATTATCCAGAATGCACGGAGGAGTGCTCTGGCCAAACCGCGGGTCGACATGCCCGACGCCGACGTGATAGCCGGGAAACCCCGGATGTTCATTCCACCGCCCGTGCCGAAACAAGCGCCCCGGCCGGCAGTGACTGCCAAAGCCGGCATGGTGCGGCTGGAATGGGAACGATCCGCCCGCACGATAGGTTTGCAGGCACAAGTGTATCGCAGCGACAAGAAGGATTTCGTCCCGGGCAAGGACACCCTCATGACCGAAACGCTGCTGGCGCACTTCGTCGACAAGAAACCGCCCGCGGGAACTCAGTACTACGCCGTGGTGCTGACCGACGGCAAGACGCGGAGCAAACCGGCTCGCGCCGTTGTTGCCGTTCCGCCGCCGAAGCCGCCGGCCGCCCCCGTCGGCCTGACGGCCACGCCAGGCATCGGCAGTGTCGAACTCCGATGGCAGCAGGTCCAAAGCCCCAAAACCCGGTATCACGTCTACCGTAGCAAGCCCCCGGACGGCCAGTCCAAGCAGTTGACTACCGAGCCCATCGTGGAGCTGCGCTACAGCGACGCAACGGCCCCCGCAGGCGTCAAGCACGCCTACACCGTTCGGGCCGTGAGCGAGCGCGGGGGCACGAGCGGGCCATCGCAGACGGCCGCCGCCGCCGCACTGAAGGAAGTAAGGGACCCACTGTTTACAGCCACTTTCGCAGCCGACGCCGAGGCCGCGCTCCACGGTGGCGGAAAGGCCCGGGGAACTTTGCACGGAAAGGCGAAGATCGCCCCGGACGAAAAGGCCCTCGACCTCCGCAACGGCGGGTACGTGACGTTCGCACACCGGCCGGAGTTCGACCTGACCGGGAAGTTCTCCATCGCCTGCCGCGTGAAACTCCCCAGCACCGGCAAGGGCCAGATACCGATTGTCGCCAGTTGCGGCCTGTGGAGCCGGGCCGGCTGGTTCCTCCAGAGGATCGGCAGCGGGTGGCGATGGCACGTGGGGGGTATCGATTGCGACGGCGGCACGCCCGCACCGGGAAAGTGGACCGAACTTGTCGGCACCTTTGACGGGCGCACCGCCCGCCTGTACCAGGACGGCCGCCTCGTCGCAACCAAGGCCGGCAAGGCCAACCGCACGCCGTGGGGAAAGCCGCTCCACGTCGGACAGTACAGCGGCGGGGTGGCCCCGTCGTTCCAGATCAACGGTTTAATCTCAAACGTCCGCATCTACGGCTGCGCCGTGAAGGCCGTCAAATCAGCCGCATCCGCGAGCAAGTCCGTGTCAAGCCCGTAGCGGACGATTCCTGGTCGATTTGAGATCGAATTGGGGCCACGGCCTGGGATACAGAATAGGGCAAACGGCACGCCCGCGCAAAACGCAGTTGCCCCCCTCAATGTGCGGGATACAATGCTACTCTGCGTAGTAGGCCGCTACGTAGCACGAGTCGGGCAGCAGATATCCGGCTTCGTCCTCCGGACTTCCGGCTTTGTCCTCCGGACCAGGCCGTGACGAGTGGCCGTGACAAGGTGTTGATCCCGAGGCCCTGTCGGGCCCACAGCAGTCCCTATTATCAGGAGTAAAGGAACATGACATACACCCTTGAGCAGGTAGCGAAGACAATAGACACATCGCTCTTGAATCCGGGACTCGATGACGAGGCCCTGGAAGAAGGATGTCGTATCGCGCTGAAGTACAATGCCGCAAGTGCCTGTGTAATGCCGTTCTATCTCGCCAAGTGTGCCGAGATACTGTCCGGAAGCACGGTCAAGGCCAGCACGACGATCGGCTTCCCGCACGGAGGCCACACCACGGCTGTCAAGATGGCCGAAGCCACGCGGGCCCTGGCCGACGGCGGCGAGGAACTCGATATGGTCGTCAATATCAGCAAGGTCCTCAGCGGCGACTGGGATTACGTGCGAAGGGACATCAGGACCGTTGTGGATCTCACCCGGGCCCACGGACAGAAGTCAAAGATCATATTCGAGAACTGTTACCTCAGCGACGAGCAAAAGATCAAGCTGTGCGAGATATGTGCGGAGTTGAATCCGGACTGGGTCAAGACTTCCACGGGGTACGCGCACGGTGGAGCAACGATCGAGGATCTCAAACTTATGCGGAAGCACACTCCGGAGCATATTCAGGTCAAGGCGGCCGGTGGCATCAGGACACTCGACAGCCTGCTGGAGGTGATGGACCTGGGCGTGACGCGTGTCGGGTCCACACGTACGGTGGAATTCTGCGAGGAGTACCGGGAAAGGATCGGCAAATGAAATGCGGAGATAAGTATGGTCCCCCCGGAACTCCGTACACGGCGAGAGAGTCCCCGGCTGAAATTGACGCACCTTCTCACGCGTGTGATAATGGTCCAGATGGCTCCGACGGTCTGGCGGACGAATTCATCTGGGAAATCTCGATTGAAAGAAACCGAACATGAAACAGCTTTTGCTGGGCTGTGCGTTGGCCCTGTGCATTCTGTCTCCCGCGGTCGGCCAGAACACACAGTCGGAAAACGCGACCTCTGGCGAGGACAGCGCCCGCAGACTCGTCGATCAACGTACTCAAAATGCGGCAGCCCGGAACCGGGAATGGGAGGAACTGACCGCTCAAATACGCAAAGGGGTGACCGGCGGCCGCTTTAAGGCTGAAGCCCTCGACACCCAGGCGCTCATTCTCACGGGAGACAAGGACCCTCTCGACGTTGTGCTGCGAAGGACAAACGCGCTGATACGGCACTTCAAGCGGGATGGAAAGTTGGCTGGGGCCGTAGTCGGTTCGTTTGAAAAGAAGTGGAACACGCTTTCCGCCAAGGCTGAGGCGGTAGAGGTGTCGAACTCCGACGCCCGCAGAGAGCTTTATAACCAGGTCTGCGCCCTGCGCCGACAGGTCGCATTCGCGAACCCCCTTGTGGATTTCGACAGCGTCATCTGCATGCTGGAACCCCTCGTTAGACAGCGGATCGTGGAAGCCGGCAGGCCCTTCGGATACAAGCCCGGCGGGGGCCCCATTGTCGTGTCCGATTTCAAGACCAAGCCAACTGTTGGCAGGCTGCTGACCGATGTGCCTGTTTCTTCGGGCCCCTGGAAGGGGAAAAAACTCACCAAGAAACTCGCAGGCCTGGAACTCGATTATGATGCCAAGACGATTCTGTTCTCCGCAACGACGGATAATGATGTGTGGCACATCTTCAAGTACGACTTGACCTCGAAGAAACTCGACCAACTCACCAACAGCACCGAGGATGATTTTGACCCCTGTTTCTTGCCCTCCGGGCGGATAGTCTTTGTGTCCACCCGGGTCGGCGGAATTGGCAGGTGTCTGCTGCGCACGCAGTCTCTTACCTATACGCTTTATTCCATGGAAGCGGACGGTTCCGACATCATTCCTCTGAGCTACCATGAGACCAATGAATGGCAGCCCAGCGTCAACAATTGGGGCATGATCGTCTATACGCGATGGGATTACCTGGACCGCGACTGGAGTACCGCCCATCACCATTGGCAGTGCTACCCCGACGGAACCGACCCGCGCAGCTACCACGGCAACTATCCACTTCCCTGGTCGGCCATGCCCGAGGGCGTAAAGCCCAGCCAGTACGGCCAGAAGGACAAACGCCTGATACACGGCCGGTACCTGAGGCCCGATGTTGAAATCTCCTACCGCGCTGTTCCCGGGACCTCAAAGTACACGGCGACGGCCGTCGGCCACCACCAGGGCTTCTCCGGCAGCCTGATCCTGCTCGATACCAATATTCCCGATGACGCAAAGATGTCCCAGGTTAAGAGGATAACGCCCCTTTATCCGTTCCCGGAAGTGGAGCGCGGTGCTACCCATACCTACGGCACTCCCTGGCCGCTGAGCGAAGATTTCTACTTGTGCAATTTCAAGACGGGCCTTTACCTGCTGGATCGGTATGGCAATCGGGAAGTGATTTACGATCCGGGGGGCAGATTTCTCGTGAGGGATCCTTTCCCCCTGCGTCCCAGGAAGAGGCCGCCGGTTCTTCCCGTCAAGACGTGGGATGGCAAACGCTCTTCCCTGCCGGATCACCGCCGGGCCACCATCAGCATCATGAACGTGTATGAAGGCGACATGCCCCTGCCCAAGGGGGTGAAGGTAAAGTGGATGCGGATAGTCCAGGTCATTCCCCAACTGTTAATCAGAATCAACAGGGCGAAAACGAAACTGATCAGTTACGCCGATGAATCCGTAGGCCGCATACCGTTGGGCATAGTCCCGGTCGAGGCCGACGGCAGTGTTTTCTGCGAGGCGCCGGTAGGAAAGCCCATTTACTTTCAACTGCTGGACGAAAAGGGGATGGCCGTTCAATCCATGAGATCTGTTACCTATGTGCATCCCGGTGAACAGATGAGCTGCGTCGGGTGCCATGAAGACAAATGGAAATCTCCCAGGAACACCACGCGGCCCATCGCCGTACGCAGGGCACCGTCAAAGATTGTGCCGGAAGTGAAAAGTGGCGCCGTGCCCTTCAATTTTCAACGACTCGTAAAGCGACCTGTCTTCGACAAGAAATGTGTTTCCTGCCACAAGAAGCACAAGAAAGCCCCCGACATGTCCTATGCTTCACTTGCCAGGCCTGATCTGCTGTTCACATTGCACGGTACGCACTTTCAATTCAAGGGAGGGGACCAGTGCCTGGACTGCCTCGGCATAGGTGGTTCACGCACCACACCCGGCCGTTTCGGCGCCCAGGCGTCCGGATTTATGGAGTCCCTTAACAAGAAGGACTACCACAAGGATGTTCGGCTCTCTGGGGACGAACTGCGGAGGATCACCTTGTGGTTGGACTTGAACGCCAACGAAATATGCTGGATAAGCGATGATGCCGCCATTGTTGACGCCCAGAAACGCGGCCAGATTGTGTGGCCGCCCAAGAAGTTTGTCGACCCGGAAAATGTCACAGCGGTAGAGACCACGCGGCCGCTGCATGATGCAGCATCCCGGAACTAAGCCCGTGTGAACTGGCCGCAGACTTCCACCAACTATCTTGTGTGGCAATCGCACCCAGCGTTAGGCGGGTATTGCTCCGCACCCCTGGGGACCCCGTTAAGCGTCGATGATGAGTTTGTTGACGACTCACGGCCACGGCCGTACCATCATCCATAGCCGCCGACGACGTGTCCCGGCGAAGTGGAGATCTGATCATGCGTTCGGGTCGGGCTTTTCGATCATGTCTTTCCGTTCTGCTTGCGGCCACGGTGGCGGCTGGCGGTGCAACAGCCGCAGCGGCTGAACCCACCGGTGAGAGAATCCTCTCCTTTCAGAGCGACCTTCAGGTTCACGCGGATGGGTGGATCACGGTCAGGGAAACCATTCAGGTCGTCAGCGAGGGGAAGAAGATTCGCCACGGCATTTACCGCGACCTCCCGGTGCGATTTACGGGGCGTGACCGCAGGCGTATGAACGTGCCGTTCCAGGTGGTGTTCGTCCGCCGTGACGGCAACCAGGAAGGGTTTCACACGGAAAGGCATCGCAACTGCCAGCGCATCTACATGGGCAGGAAGGACGTGCTTCTCCCGCCCGGAGTCTACACGTACGAGCTTACTTACCGGGTCGGGCGCCTGCTGAGCCACTCCCAGAACCACGACGAACTCTACTTGCATGTTACCGGCAACGAATGGAACTTTCCAATCGACGCCGCAGCGGCCATGGTCACGCTGCCCAAAGGCGTGCCTGCCGGCAAGATCCGCCACAAAGTCTTTATCGAGAACCTGCGCGAAACAGGCAAGGCCTCTCGCTCCCATATGGATTCATCGGGCCGGGCGATCTTCGCCGCGACCCGCAAGCTGAAAAACGGCGAGGGCCTGACCATAGTCGTGACCTGGCCGAAAGGGCATGTGGCCGAGCCGGCAGTTGGTATGGAATTCGTAAAAGTCGATGATCAGACCAGGGCTGTCGCCAAGAAAGTCGGCATCAAATCGCTGCCGCCGGGTGCCTGTGTAGTGGTTAGGCGCATCCTGCAAGGCAGCCCCGCTCATGCCGCAGGTGTTAAGAAGTGGGATGTGATATCCACGTTTGGCGGCACGGTGATAAAGGATACCGAGATCCTTCATGAAACCATATCGAAAGCGAAACTAGGCAAGCCGCTGCCTCTTGTGATCCTGCGAATGGATGCGGGGTCGGCGACCGGAAATGCCAAGTGGAAGCGCCACTCTCTGAAGATCGTCCCCGTCGCGATGCGGCAGGTAATCCGGGCCGCCAGACAATGTCCGCTTAAACTCGTGGATCTGCGGCTGGGACGGGACGATAAGAAAGTGCCGACCGTCGCCTTGACCGTCAAGAATGTCTCCCGGGAAAAAGTCGTGGGCTATACGTGCCGCGTCTACTGCTTCAACAAGGACGATCAGCCGGTGAAACATGCGGTATCAGGTGGAGTTGCACTTAACCCAATCGCCCAGCGGCCGATTAAGCCCGGACAAAGTACAGGAGGGGACTGGGTCTGGACGCTTGAGTCCCGCAAGACAACAACAAAGATCAGTGTCGTTCTCGAAAGGGTCCGCCTGGCCGATGGGTCCGAATGGACGCTGTACGATAGGCAGACCGTGTCAATTCAGGGGCAGTGGAAGGATTAGGGTCCTCGGGCCCCCAGGGGGAGTCAGTGGCCGGTGCGTAACCTCTAACCCCAGTGCGGTGGGTTGACATCCGCCACCGGGGGTTTAACATGGCGTGGGACCCAAGGGAAACGCCATGAAACCGCAACTTAGATCACATTTGCGCCGGTTGGTGATTGCAATTCTGGCATGCGGGGCGATTGCGGCTGCGCCGCAGAAGCAGGATGACGCGGCAAACAAGCTCATCCAACAGATCGTCAAGGCCGCCAGGGGCGACGTAGATACGGCGGCAAAGCTGGTCGCGGCCGCCAAGACGCTCCAGGACAATCCGAAAGACCAGGTCGCGGTCTGCGAAAAGGCGTACGAATACGGCACGAAGACGACAGGCGGTCTGGGTTCGGCGCTGGAGGCCCTGGACATCCTGGACAAGGCGGACCCCGGGCGCGGCGAGCTTTGGGCCGAGAGGCGGATAAAGGTGTGCCGGCTCCTTTATTACGCATCGAGCGGCAAGGATGAGCAGCGCTATGGCCAGTTGCTGGCAAAAGCGCTGCTGAAGATGGGCGACGCGAAGTCGAAGCCCGGCAGCATGAAGGAGGCGATCGGCTTTTACCGGCAGGCCCTGTCGCTTGCCAAGCGGCTGGGTCTTGCCGAGGTGGAGCAGATCTCGGCCAAGCTCAGCGCGGCGGTCAGGCTCCTGGAGGTTCAGGGCGTTATGGATCCCCTGAAAGCCAGGCTCAAGGCGAATCCCGCCGACAAGGCCACCCGCACGCGTCTGATCGAGATGTGCCTGGTCAGCCTGGACTCGCCTGTTGAGGCGGCGAAATACCTGAGCGCCGACTGCGATGAATCTCTGCGGAAGTACGTGCCGCTCGCCGCAAAACCGCTGGAGGAGCTGAAAGAGACCCAGTGCCTGGAGCTGGGCCGGTGGTACGCGCAGCTCGTCGACAAAGGGACCACGCAGGCGGGCAAGAGCAAGGCGGCGGGCCGTGCGGTGCGGTACTACCGCCGTTTCCTCTCGGACCACACAGCCAAGGGCGCCATGGCCGCAGCGGGCGCCCTGGCGCTGAAGAATCTCAAAGAGCGGATAAGGGAGATGGGCCTGGACCTGCCGGACGACCCGGGCGAGACGCCGTGGGTGGACCTGCTGAAGCTGATCGACCTGGAAAGATGCACCATCAAGGGCAAGTGGGCCCGCAAGGAGGAGGCCCTGGGGTGCGCCGTGAGCCTGTACTCGCTTGTCGCCGTGCCCGTGACCGCCGCGGGCAGCTACGACCTTCACATCGTCTTCGCGGTGGGCAGGGGGCACACCAGCGCGGCGATCCTGCCGGTCGGCCCCGCGCAGGTGGCCCTGATCGTCGGCGCGGGCAGGGGCCAGTATATCGGACTGGGCAACGTGGACGGGAAGGGGCCCAAGGACAACCCGACCACCGTCGACACCAAGGATAAACCTGAAATCCTGGGCGCCGGGGGCAAGACGACGCTCGACGTGCGCGTGCGGATCGACGGCGGGAACGCCCAGATCACGGTGCTGGTCAACGGCAAGAGGATCATCGCGTGGTCGGGCAAGCAGTCTTCGCTGGCCCTGTCGCGCGAGTGGCGGATCCCGTCGGAGACGTTCGGCCTGGGGGCATCCGTTGCGGGGGTGGTCTGGCAGGCGGCGAGGCTGCGGCGGCTGGACGCGCCCGAGCGGAACCTCAAGTGGGTCTCGAAAGACGCCACGTGCAAGCCGAGCAGCGTCCACCGGCAAGAGACAAAGCGATACTCGCCGCTGGCGAGCTTTCTGACCGGCGAGGGCAAGCTGTATCAGGATGGCTTTGCGTTTTGCACCCAGGCACAGCGAAATCCGTACGTGGTTGTCGCCCTGGCCAAGCCGGAGACGATCGGGCGAATCTTCATCGAGAACAGACGCGGCGAGCACTGGCAGCAGACCGAGCCGCTGGCCGTCTGGCTGTCCGCGGACGGGCGGACGTGGACGCCGGTCTGGAATGCGACGAAGGCCCGGCGGTCGTGGGCGGTCGATCTGAAGACGCCGGGCGCGGCAAAGTACATCAAGATCGGCCTCACGGGCGAGAAGAGGGCCTCTCTGGCCCTGGCCGGCGTCAGGATCTACGCCCCGGGCGAATGATATCGCTGAGTCGCGACCACCCGCTTGACAATCGACAATCGCCAATCGGGGTAAGCTTGGGGGGTAAGCTTGGGGTCAGGGGTAAGCTTGGGGTCAGCCCTTAGAATATAAAATAAGGCAAGCGGCAGGGCAGTGGTTCGTTCCGCGGGCGCGCAATAGACGTTGCCGGTTTGCGGCATTGGGGATAGCGGATTAAACGGCAACCCGCCTTCGTCCCGAGGACTTCCGGCTTCGTCCTGAGGGCCTTCCGGCTACGGCTCGCGCCTTCGCCGAGACAAGCCGCCGGGACAAAGCCGCCTCGACCCTTCGGCAAGCTCAGGGACTACGTCAAGCTCAGGACTGGCTACCGGCTACGGGCTACCGGCTACCACCGCTCGGGCCGGTCAGGCGGTATCCTTCAGGGCTTGCTTCACTTCTTTGAGGAAGCTGGGCATATCGACCGGCTTGGTGAAGCAGATTCTTGCCCCGCAGTCGAGGATGCGCTTCTCGGCCTCTTCAGGATCGTGGGCCGTCACGGCGATCACGGCAATGTGCTTGGTCTCGTCCTTCGACTTGAGCCGGCGGCAGACCTCGAACCCGTCCATGCCCGGCATGCGCAGGTCGAGGACGACGACGGATGGTTTGAGCGATCCGATAATCTCGCCGGCGGAGAAACCGCTGTCGGCCTCCAGGACTTCGTGGCCGGGAAACTCCGCCTCGATCGTCTCGGCGAACAAATGTCTGGTGACCGGCTCATCGTCGACGATCAGGATTTTCCTGGTGTCGATGGTCAGTTCGGGCGGGATGGGGAGCTTTTGCCTGACGAGGAAATCGATGAGATCGCTGACCTCGACGCGCCTGTGGCCGCCGGGCGTGCGCCCGGCCTTCAGATCGCCCTTGTCGATCCAGTTGACGATGGAACCGACGGCAACCTTGAGCAGGCGGGCGACTGCGGATGTCGAAAGCGTTCCCTTCATGCTATCGGACCTCTGGTATCGGGGATGGAGCGGATTTCGTGTCTTCTGCTTTGGCTCATCATCGGCGAGTTCGCGTATAGCATTTAGCGAAATTGTAAGATTTGTAACTTCCATTTTCTCAAGGCATTGGTTGCCGGCCGCTGAAGAAGCTGGGCTTCCTGGCCGATGTAGCTACGTCGCGATTAATGGGCCGACGTGCGCAACGCGGCCGACAAAACTGGGCGACAATTCCAGGGGCGGAAAAGGCGGGGATTTGTAGCTTCTTTTGTCACAAGCTTTTACGTGCGGCCCCAGCGTCGGGCCGGCCGGTGGTCGGCCGACCAGTGTTGACTCTGTGTCGGCCGCGGGAGACTGTCCGCAGGCAGTCCTTTCCGGTGTAATATCCTAAGGCTGGGATCGTCACGACGGGCAGAGCTTTCGATGCCGCTGTCGACGAATTGGGAGAACTGAGTATTTGCGGTTTGTGCTGAAGACGGACGGCGCCAGGCGTCGAAGATAAGAATGGGAAGTATCTCTGCCGCCTCTGCGATAGAGCCCGGCCGGGGAGGCGGAACCCGAAAGGAACAAAACCATGAGCAAGCGATCGCGATACGGAAGAGTCGATGGCGCGGCTATCGCCATCATCGGTATTGGACTCCTCGTCGTCTTGCTGGCGGCTATTGTCATTACGGGAATCGTCTGGGATCGCAAAGGCACCATCCCCGAGGACGGGGAGGGCCCGACAGAGGCCGAGGTCATCGAACTGACCCGCAAGTACCAGGCCGCCATTGCCAAGGCCGAGGAGGCCCTGATCGCCGCCAGCCAGCCTACTACCCTTCCGGCCGACCCAAGGGTCGAGGAGCTCAAGGGCCAGCTTGGCGTTCTGTTGGAGCGGACCGCTGAACTCGAGGCGAGACTGGAACAGGCGTTGAAATCGAGCACTCAGCCGTCAACGTCTCGGGCAAGCTCCGAACCGTCCTTCCCGACGACGCCTGAAACGCGGCCGACATTCCCGGCGACGCGTCCGGCCGACAAGTAGCCGACGGCCAGCCGGCTTTGGCCACAGTGCAGCAGCCCGTCCAAGCCGTGCGCGTGCATTGCGGTTGCATTGGAGATTTAGCATTCTTCGAGGATTGTTCCATCTGTTGCGTCGCGGGCAGGACGTTAAGGTGTTAGCTGGTCTGCTGGACCGGCGCAGTAAGGAGCAATACTGATGATTGTCGTGATGAAGCCGGGTGCCACCGAGCAGCAGGTTCAGCACGTGATAGACTTGGTGCGGGAGTACGGCCTGAAGGACCACATCATCCACGGCACCGACCGCACGGTCATAGCCTGCATCGGCAACAAGCGAGCAGTTGACAAGGGTGCGATCGAGACGGCCCCCATGGTGGAGCGTCTCGTGCCGATCCTTGCTCCTTACAAGATGGCCTCCTCCGAGGTCAAGAAGGCCCGCACCCAGATAGAGATCGGTCCGGAGGGCTTTCCGGTCGGAGGCAGGAAAGTAGGCGTCATCGCAGGGCCGTGTGCCGTCGAAAGCCGGGACCAGATTCTTCATGCCGCCAGGGCCGTAAAGGCCGCCGGCGGAATAGGCTTGCGCGGCGGGGCATACAAGCCGCGCACAAGCCCATACAGCTTCCAGGGGCTGGGCATTGAGGGCCTGAAGCTTCTGGCCGAGGCGAGGGAAGAGACCGGCTTGGCGATAGTGACGGAAGTAGTGGGCGTCGAGCAGGTGGACGACGTAGCCAAATACGCCGACGTGCTGCAGATCGGTGCCCGAAACATGCAGAACTATCCCCTGCTTGAGGCGGTCGGGCACGTCCAGAAGCCCATCCTGCTGAAGCGCGGCATGAGCGCCGCGCTCGAAGAGTTCATGCTTGCCGCCGAGTACATCCTCAACGCCGGAAACGACCGAGTTATCCTCTGCGAGCGAGGCATCCGAACGTTCGAGACATACGTCCGCAACACCCTGGCGCTGGCGGCCGTGGCCGAGCTCAACGACAAGACGCACCTGCCTGTCATCGTGGACCCGTCGCACGGAACCGGCCACGCACACCTTGTTCCCGCGATGTGCCGGGCCGCAGTGGCCGCCGGCGCGGACGGCCTGCTCATCGAATGTCACCCGGATCCGGAACACGCCGTCTCCGACGGCGCCCAGTCAATCACCCCCGCGATCCTTACGGAACTGACAGGCACGCTGAATCGCATCGCCCAGGCGATAGGTCGGGATCTTTAGAAGGACAGGTCCGTAACGGGCCAACCGGCCCGAGCCGACAGCCGGTCAGGCCGTTCCAGGCTCGGCGCCGTCCGGGGCAGAGTCTTGGGCAAGTATGCCGAACGCTTCGACAATGCGCTGCACGGCGGCTGATACAGGCGTGCTGAGGCCCCGTCCGAACTCCATGCTGTCAGGTTGAATGCCCAGAACAACGCAGCGGCACCTGTGCAGCATCCTCAGGGCTTGCAGGAAGACCGTCGGCGCGGGGCCGTGCGTGCTTGGGCCCCCGCCACTCAGGCTTTCGGGCGCAACAAGCTCTACGGCGCCAGCGGCCGCGCCCAAATGCAGAGTGTCGACCACCACTACCAGATCCGGCTTGGTGGTCGCTATCTTCATCAGGAAGCTTTCCGGGGCGAGCCCAGCATCATAGACATACCAATGCCGCGCGAGAAGCAGAGCCCGCGCGACGGCCGGGCCTGCACCGTCATCGCCGCGCAGTTCATTGCCGACACAGATGATGGCAGTCGAAGAAGGGTCGACTTCGCCCAAACACTCGGCAAGGTACTCGGCGGACCATATCCCCGTCGGGGCCTCCTGGCCCGTCTGATCTGCAAGTGTATCGTATTGCACCGGGCGAACCGGCGTCATTTGACTACTCTCCCCATAGCTCACGGATAACTGTCGTTCGCCTGCAGTCGGGGCATAATACCCGCATCATATCGCTTCTGGCAAGGGTCGGCTCTGCGGGCCTGCCGGCATCCCTTGGCGCCAACGTCATGCTGCCGTCGGTGGAGACAATGAGGGTCGGGTTTGCATAGGCTTTAGCCCCGAGCCTCAGCGCCACCCATCGAAGATGCTTCTTAGTGCCCACAATAGCCTCGCATACCTCACACAGGACCAACTCATGCTCGATATCCTGCACGCAGGTCGAGCGGTCCAGCGTGGACATATCGTACGTCTTGGTCAGCTTTATACCCTTCTTGGTGGTACAAAGCAACTCGCACTGACCGCAGAAAATGCACTTGTCCCAGCGCTGCCTCACCCGGCGCAGAGGCGGATCCGATTGCGGATCATCGATTACCTCGATGGCCAGGGCTGGACAGACCTCCGCACACGCGCCGCAGCCGACGCACTCCTCGTCGTCGAATTCCGGCTTGCCCCGAAATCCGTCGGGCGGCGTATGGGGCACGAAGGGATACTTGGTGGTATACGGCCCGCGGATAACGGCGGTTATGGCCTCTTTAAGTTCACGAAGCTTCGGCTTCTTCACCTTGCACCGGTCCTTCTTTCGTCTGGTCCTTGTGGATCTGGCGACCTCGCTTGACAAAAGCATCTTCTACACTGCCCTGCCACAGAGGAACGCCGGAAACATATGCGCCGCGGCAGATGGCGTGGGCGCCGACGGGGCTCGTCAGCAGGATGAAGGCGGCACAGAGGATCGCCTTGATTGCCATGGGCCAGTTGACGTCGGCGGCGCAAAACGCAAGTCCGGCCGTGCCGACGAGAATCAAGCACGTGCCCAGGGTTACGCACTTTGTAGCCGCCTGTGCGCGGTTGTAAACGTCGGGCAGGCGGACCAGCCCGATGCACCCGAACACGTCGAACGCCAATCCAATGCCAATAAGCCAATAGAAGAGGGTCTCAGGCATCGTAGGTTCTGCCTTCCAGATATTTCGCCAGGGCCAGCGTTCCGACGAAGCTGATAAGCGCCCAGGCGATGGCGATATTCATATAGTATTCCTGCTCTGTCCAGATAGCCATGATGCAGCAAAAGCCGACCACCAGCGTTCCGAGGATGTCGATGGCGATTGTGCGGTCGGGCGCGGTCGGCCCCTTGCCGATGCGGTAAAGGCACAGCAGCGAGGCGAACATAAGCACGCCGAAGGCGATCTGCTCGAAGGCGCTCATTCGAATATCCTCCTCAGCAGCGGTTCAAACCGTCCGCAGATCTCGGCGGTCCGTTCTTCGGCATCGTCGGTGTGGATGTTGATCCAGTGTATATAAAGATCCTGGCCGTCGATGTCGATTGTCAGCGTACCGGGCGTCAGGGTGATGCTGTTGGCCAGGAAGGTCTTGGCCATGTCCGTAGTGAGCGTCGTGCGGACCTTAACGATGCCGGGCTTGATCGGCATGTCAGGGTGGATCACGCGGAACATTACGTCGATGTTGGCCCTGATGCAATAATACAGGAAGTACGGCAGGTAGATCAGAAAGAACAGCCATCGTCTGGGGTCGAGGGCCTTGTGAAGGTTCTCGGGGTATATGTCGCGCAGAACGGTTGACACAACAACGGCCACCAAGGCCCCAACGACCAAGACATCCCAGGCCAGAGACCAGAACAGCAGCAGCCAGAGCACAAAAGCCGTCACCGCGCATATCAGCCACTTCATGGTGCAACTCCCATTGCCACTTTCGCTGCCCTGACGCCGTTCAGAAGCGCATCGCAGGCGGGGCCGAACAGCTCCCTGCGAAGCGGCACTATCGCCAATCCGGCGACAACGCAGATAACAGCCAGTATCACCAGGGCAAAGCACATCGCAAAAGGCGCCTCGCGGGCGGAGGCCACCTTGTCACCCGGCACGCCCTCCAGGACGTAGCGCTGGACCTTAACGTACATCAGCAGCGTTCCGACGGCAACGCCCGCGGCAAGCACACAAAGTGCAACATGCCCGGACACCGCCAAGGCGATGATGATTATCAGCTTGGAGAAGAACCCATTCAGGGGCGGCATGCCGGCGATGCTCAGCGCCCCGATCCGGCAGCAGAAGCTGGTCACCGGCATGGTGCGCGTAAGCCCGCCCATCTCCTTGAGCTGTCTGGTGCCCACCTGTTGCTCGATCGAGCCGGAAGAAAGGAACAGCAGACTCTTGAAAGTGGCGTGATTGAACAGGTGGAACAGCCCGCCGAACAGGCAGAGGGCCGCCACGGCGCGGTCCGGCACATCGCGGCTTATCACTTCCGCAGCAACACCCAGGGCCAGAACGATATACCCCACCTGCGAGATACTGCTGTAGGCAAGCAGACGTTTGAGGTCCCACTGACCCAACGCCAGGAACATCCCCACCACCATGGAGACCGCACCCAGAACAATCAGGATCCACGCATACTGGGGCGTCGGGCCCAGCACGTTGAAGACTATCCGGGCGATGGCATAGACACCCGAGGCCTTGATCAGCACGCCGGAAAGCATAGCCGAAATCGGAGCCGGGGCCGACGGGTGGGCGTCGGGCAGCCAGGCGTGGAAGGGAACCAAGGCCGCCTTCAGGGACAGCCCGCCGATCAGCGCCGCGGCAGCCAGCAACACCGCCGGGCTGATGGGCCCGCCGGCAGGACTGACCTCCTTTAGCATCTGGGCCACCATCGCCATGTTCAGATGCCCGGTCAGCGAGTATAGAATCGTCACGCCGAGCAGGATGAAGGCCGATCCGACCGTGCCCAGGACCAGGTACTTGAATGCCGCCTCGAGCTCTTCGGGCTCGCAGCCAAAGCCCACCAGGGCATACGAGGCGATGGCGGCGACTTCCAGGAATACAAAGAGGTTGAAGAGGTCGCCGGCCAGCACCACGCCGTTCATCGCCGCGGTCATCAGCAGAAACAGCGCGTAGAACAGCCAGACCTTAGTGAACCGCCGCATGTAGGCCGCGGCGAAGATGACCGAGACCAGGGCCACCATGTTGATGATGATCACCATCATATTGCTCAGGCCGTCGCAGACCATTTCGATGCCGAGCGTCTTTCCCAGCCCCCATCCGCCGATGAAGATGGAGATGCGATTGGACGGGCCGCTGAGCAGCGCCACGCCGATCACGAGATTGGCCAGCACCGTCACCACGGCCAGGGTGCCGATCAGGCGCTTGATCCCCGCAATATGCGCCATCACCACAATGGCGAACGCCGCCGCAAGCGGCAGGACCACCAACAATGGCACGGTCTGTTCCATGGATTAGCCTCTCAGCCTGCGTATCTCGTTCATGTCGAACGTGTTGTATTTCTCGTAGAGCCGAATCGCCAACGCCGCCATCAGGGCCGTCAGTCCGAGGCCGATGACTATGCTCGTCAGCACCATCGCCTGGGGCAGCGGATCCACGGCGGTGGCCGCCATTTCCGCGCCCGACTGCCCCCGAGAAAGGATCGGGGCCTTCCCGCCGCTGCGATACCCCACGAGCACCAGCAACATATTCACCGCGTAATCCAGAATCAGCACACCGATGATGATCTTTATGAGGTTCTTCTTCGCCACCACGGCGTAAATCCCCACAAGGAACACTGCAAAGGTCAACAGGTATATCACCGTGTGCATTTCATATCTCCTCAGAGGACCCGCCACGCCTGAAGGCCGCCAAGGCGATAAACGCCCCGGCCAGACCCGCAGCCACCTTCACGCCGATCGCCAAGTTCGATAGCGGGATAGTCCCGGCCGAAGCAAGCCTGTGGACCTCGCCCTTGCTTATGAAGTTGAAGAAGAACTCTCCACCCCAAAAGCCCAAATAGCTCAAGAGCGCCACCGCGATGAAACCCAGTGCTCCCACACCTTCCCAGACGTGGCACTTGCCTTCGGTGATGAGCTTCCTGGAGAAATCGCCGCCGAAAGCCAGGACCACCAGAACGGCCACCGAGGCCAGTATCACCCCGCCGGCAAATCCGCCGCCAGGGCCCAGATGACCGGTCAAGGCAACGTACAGCCCGAAAACCGCGACGAAGGCGGCGATGATCCTTGCAGTATTCTTAACGATCAGTGTCATGCCGCTTTGTTTCATGCCATCAGGCCTCCTTCTTTCGCCGCCCCACGCGCCTGAGGATCGCATAGACGCCCAGGATGGAGACGAAGATGATGGTGGCCTCGCCCAGGGTGTCGTAGGCCCGATAGTCCAGCAGCACCGCTGTCACAGCGTTTGCCGCGCCTGTTTCAGTGGCAGCATTCTCCAAGTACTTGGCCCCGACGGGCGCCGTGGGGTCATTGGATTCCACCGGCTTGCTCATAAGGGGCTGGCCGAACTCGGGCATCCCTCGGGTGGCTCCGGCCCCGCCGACGGCGAAGAACACAGCCACCAGCAGTACGCCACAGGCTAACAGCACAACCGCGGTCCGCAGGGCGTCTCGGGTAACGAGGGCGGAGGTATCCTTCCGCGTGACGACCAGTCGTACCAGCAGCACCAAAGCAATGACCTCCACAACCACCTGTGTCAGGGCCAGGTCGGGTGCACCGAGGAGCAGATCGACTACGCTCAGGGCGAAGCCGGCCGCTCCCAGGGCGATGACCGAACTGAGCAGGTCGCGCGCCTCAACAGCAATGAGGGCCGCCAGGAGCACGAAGGAGATCAATCCGACTATCAAGTATTCAACATCCATAGCTTCACATCCCGGCACTGATCAGCAGGTAAACGAGAGTTACAACTATTCCAAGCACACACCAGGCCACGTACAGGCTCACCAGCCCCGTGTGCCCGGACCGCAGCACCTCTATGAACGTCTGTCCGTACCTGCCGAGCCAGCGGTACGCATCCATAGCCCCCTGCTGGCCGTGTTTCAGCAGCGCTCCGACGATCGGTATCCTGTCTATCGTCTCGTAGAAGTGCGTTCCAGGCACGCGGAAGCGGTCGTCGGAGGCCCCGGCGATCTCCCCGCCCAGGAACGGGCGAACCATGCGAACCTTCCGCATACCCGCAAATATCGACACCAGTATGAGCCCCAGGACAATGCCGATGAAAATCAAGACTGTTGCCTGTGACGGGAACCACGCGCCCAATTTCGTTACGATCGCGCCGCCTTCGGTGGAAATCGCTTCCGAGGCGCCGGATACGGCCGGCGAAAAAATGTTATCCACGGCCAGGCCCGGCCACAGCCCAAGAACCACGCAGGCAAGGGCCAGCACCACCATGGGCGCCGCCATGAAGAAACTTTCCCGAGGCCGCTTCGTTGCAGCCGATGCTGCGCCCTTCGGAGCCGGCGAAAGAAACGCCGAGTAGATAACCTTCACGAAACTCGCCAGGGTAAGCGCGCTTCCGAAGACGGCCACCACCACGAACGTCACGGCCAGCGAGTGATTCGGCACCTGAAGCACGCCCTGATAGACCAGCCATTTGCTGACAAAACCGTTCAGGGGAGGCACACCGGAGATCGCCATGGCGGCGATAAGCCCACAGATGAATGTGACCGGGAGGCTGCGCGCGAGCCCCCCCATGTCCTCGATCTCATCGGAGCCTGTAGCCCGGCCGACCGCGCCGCTCATCAGGAACAGGTTGGACTTGTATATCGTATTGTTCAGCATGTGGAACAGTCCGCCGATTATGCCGATCGGCGTGCCTGTGCCTATCCCCAGGACCATGTAGCCGACCTGGCTGACCGCGTGGAATGCAAGAAGCTTCTTGAGGTTGTGCTGCATCATTGCCATCAGCACGGCGGCAATGATTGTGACAGCCCCGATAATCATCATGACGGTCCCCATCGCCTGATCGTGGCTGAAGAGCCGCAGAACAAGAACCGCAAGCAAGTAGATCCCCAGAAGTTTGTCCATCGCCGCCGGCAGCAGCGCCATTACCGGCGTGGGTGCATCCTTGGCAATCGAAGGAATCCACGTGTGTAGCGGGATGGCCCCGGCCTTGGCAAGGGCGGCTATCATGATCAGCACGTAGATGAAGTACCCCATTGGGCCCATATTGGCCGCGCTGAGCAGCTTCTCGCGCGTCAGGGAAAGGTTCGCCGTGCCGCCTTCCACCACCAGCAGAGCAATAGCCAGAAGCAGGCAGGCATCGGCAAAGCCGAGTATGCCGTAGGTCTTTGCCCCGCCGGCCTTTGCGCCGCGGCGGCCCTGGTTGATCATCAGGAACAGCATCAGAGTTACCAGTTCCCAGCCGACCAGCAGCACCAGGAGATTGTTCGCCAGGCCCACAATGCAGCACCCCGCCATGGCCCAGATCAGATACGCGTAGAACTTGCCTTCCCAATACTCACCCGCCATCGCCCGCAGGCTGTAGATCGTTATCAGCAGCGAGAAGGCCGCTCCCCCTATCAGCACGACCATGCCCAAGGGCGTCGTCGTCAGCTCCACCACAAACGTGATGTCCTTGGTGAGCGAAATCCACGGCTTGCTGAAGACCAGGCCCTGCGGCAAAGCGGCAATCGCGATCCCGCACCACAACACCAATGCCGAGCCGACCAAAGCCAGCAGCTTGCACGCCAGGGGCGACACGCGGCTACACACATACGCCAACGCCCCGGCCACCAGGGCAACGACAATCGGCAGCATCAGAGGATCCTGTAAGATCTCAGGTATCGCCATTGTCTTCTACCATTCCTTCCGCATGCGCCGTGTCTTTTCCTGAGACAGCTTCACCAGATCATCGAAACTGTAGATCCGCTTGTGCGTACGCGCATCCACGGCCACGCACATCCTTTCGGTGCACGAGTAGCACGGGTCAACGCTGGCAAGCGTTATCGCGACATCGGGGATCTGCAGCCCGACGCAGGTGGCCTTGAACGTGGGGATGTTGACAAAGCTAGGCGCCCGAATCTTGTGCCTGACGGGTCTATTGGACCCGTCGGATCGGACGTAGTGGAAAGTCTCTCCGCGTGGGGCCTCAACGTGCCCGACGCCCTCGCCGGGAGGTATATTCTCGACCTTGGCGTCAATTTCCCCGCCGGGGATGTCCTTGACGCACTGCCGTACGATCTTGATCGCTTCGAAGCACTCCAGCAGCCGCACCACCGCCTTGCTGAACACGCTCCCATCCGGTGCCGTTATCACTTGCCAATCGACGCGATCGTATGCAGCGTACGGATCGTCGCGGCGAACGTCTATCGGCACGCCGCTGCCCCGTGCCGTGGGTCCGACAGCACCGTAGGCCTTCACATCCTCCGGTGTCAGGACGCCCACCTTCTTCAGCCTCGCGTGCAGGACCGGATCGTCAAGCACCGCATTGGTCAGCATCTCCGTCGGGCCGACAAGATCCGCACAAACCTTATCGATCTGCTTCAACTGATCGTCGGTCATGTCCCTGCGGACGCCGCCGATCTTGCAATTGGCGTAGTTGACCCTGCTGCCGGTGGTAATCTCCAGGATATCCATCACCGGCTCGCGGTACTTCCAGGCCCACATGAACACCGTGTTATACCCAAGGAAGTGACCGGCCAGGCCGACCCAGAGCAAGTGTGAGTGCAGGCGTTCGAGCTCGGTTACGATCGTGCGAAGATAGAGCGCCCTTTCAGGCACTTCGACGTGTGCGATCTCCTCAACCGCCTGTACGTAGGCCAGCGGATGACTGGCCGAGCATATCCCGCAGACACGCTCGACCACAAACGGCACCTGGTCGAACGTCTTGGACTCATCGAGCTTCTCGATGCCGCGGTGGTTGTAGGAAAGCCTCACGTCCACGTCCACCACAGTCTCGCCATCTATGTAAAGCTGGAAGAACTCCGGCTCTTCCTGGAGCGGGTGGAACGGGCCTATGCTTATAATGGTCCTTGTGCTGTCGCCCTTTCGCTGGAGCGGGGCCTGCTCGCCCGGTGCCGCCTCGCTGCCGCCGTCGGGTGAAGTCTGAGTCGGCGGCAGCGGCGGGCGATCCTCGATCTGGTCGAAGTCCTTGCGCAGCGGGTGAACGTCATCCGGCCAGGAATCGTCGAGTATCAGCCGCCGCATGTCGGGATGGTCGCGGAAGTTCGCCCCCAGCAGGTCGTGGATTTCCCGCTCGATCCAGTTTGCCGCTACCACTTCGTTGGCTATCGAGTCAAGTGTAAGCTCGGGCCTTTCAGCCAAAACCTTCAGCGTTACCACGACTCCGGCCGGCTCAATGGCCCAGTGATACAGCACGTCGATGCCGTCGCGGACGTCTATTCCCGTGGCCGTCACGAGGCGGGACCCCGCCACGGCGAAGATTCCTTTTGCGGCCTCAATCGTTCGCTGGGGATCAATCCTCACGATACCCCTGCGCACCTCACACTGCTGTACCTCCGTCACGACGTCGCCGAGACGCTCGATTACCTCCCCCACAAAGCCCATCAACGGTATCTGGGTCTGTGGTATTACGGTCATCGCTGATGCTCCTGCTGCTAAAGCGTTTTCAGTAGTTCCATTGCCTTGACTGCCGCGTCGATCATCGCCTCCGGCTTGGGCGAACAGCCGGGCACGTACATGATGATGGCATTCGGATCGACGGCTCTTATCGCCTCGTCAACGGTGGGCCCCATATGATAGGCCTCGGTGAATATCCCCTGCGCGTTCGCACAGGCACCGATCGCCATCACGACACACGGTTTGGCCGTCTGCATGTAGAGTTCCTGAAGCCTCGGCGTAACCTGGCGCGTGCAAACGCCCGTGACGGCCAGCACGTCGGCGTGCCGCGGCGAGCCCACCAGGATCATCCCGAACCGCTCGATGTCGTACCGCGGCGTCAGTAGCTCCAGTATCTCAATGTCGCAGTTGTTGCACGCGCCTGCGTTAACGTGGTAGACCCACAAAGACTTCCGTAGTGCCCAGTTCTTAAAAGCCATATCACATACCAGCAATAGCCAGAGCCACCGCCAAAATCGCAAGCGGCGTCAGGCCGAACCAGAAAAACTTCATCGTCTGATCAATGCGAAGCCGCGGGTTGGTGTTGCGAATCAGCGTCGCCAACGCCACCAGCAGCACGTACTTGCCCAGAAAACTCAGGTATCCCCACACGCCGCCTGTGCCCAGCCCGCCCCAGAACAGGACTATCAGCAACAGCGGAAGCAGGGCAAGCATCATCGCCCTGGCCATCACAAACATTCCCAGCGACGGGCCCGCATATTCCACATACACGCCGGACATGATCTCGCACTCAGCCTCGGCCATGTCAAACGGGACCATCCCGAGCTTGGCCTGCACGCACACGATTGCGATGATCATCGCCAGCACGCCGGATATGCTGAAGAGCACAGGGCCCTGGGCCTGTTGCTCAGTGATTATATGCCCCAACTGCAACGTCCATCCGGTGCGGGCCACCGCAACCAGCATCACCAGAACCAGCGGCAGTTCGTAGCTCAGCAGCAGCTTCATTTCCCTGCTGGCGCCTACCGCCGCGTGCGGGTTGCCGCTGGCCGATGCTCCCAGTATCGTCATAAGGGCGGGAATCATAAGCAGATAGATAACGACGATCAGGTCGCCGAGGAATGTCCCATCCGGTTGAATAACCGCTCGCCAGAGCACGGCCGCAGCCACACCCGACGCGGCCACCGCGATCACAGGGGCAAGCAAGAAACCCGTGCCCCGCGCGGTAACCGGCATCAACACCTCCTTGCCCATCAGCTTCAGAACGTCGGCAAACGGCTGGTACCACGGCGGGCCTACGCGCCACTGCACCATGGCCGTGACCTTTCGATCCACCCACCGCAGCAGCAGGCCCAACACCAGCGTGCCGACAGCCGCGGCCAGATATATCAAAATGGTCAAACCCATTTCCATGACTTACCTTCGCTTGAACAGATCCTCGCCCGTGGTCCTGCCTCCCAGGACTGCCAGGTTCTCTTCGGTCGCCCGCTGCTCGTCGGCAAAGACAAGCGCGCCGGCCGGGCAGGCCGCCACACACCGCGGAACCGCGCCGTCGCCTTCAGCCACAATGCGGTCTTCACACAGGTCGCACTTGGCTATCTGGTGGCCCGACATCCGGTCGGGGCTGCGGAAACCGGTCGGGACGCCGGAGGTAGCAGTCGGCAGCAGGCCAAAGGGACACGCACGGGCACACGAGCCGCAGCCGATGCACCTGAACAGCCGCCGCCGGACCACGCCATTATCATCGCGGACCATCGCCTCGGCTGGGCATGCGTCCACGCAGGAGGCGCTCTTGCACTGCCGGCAGATCACCGGAAGCAGGGCCACGCCTGAGCGTGCAAAACTGACGACCGGCATGTTGTTGTGGCTGAGGTAGCACGCTGCCGCGCACGACCGGCATTCAATGCAGCGGTCCAGGTCGATCAGGACTCGCTTGCTGACAACATTGGACGGAGTATCTGCCATCTCACGTACTCACAACGGCCGAGGGTGGCTTGGCGATGATTGCACCATCCTCACCTATTTCCGCCGGCACGAGCGACCTAACGGCTGCGTACCCATCGGTAATGACCATGGTTCCCGGCGTCAGTTCAGGCGATATCCGCACGGAGGCTTGTGCAGACCGCCCGTTCACGCTGACCGTGACCGTCGAAAAACTCTTTATGTTCATCTCCTGCAAATCTTCAGCGGCAAGGGCCAACACGGGCAGCGGCTGAACCACCGCCTGCCACGAGCCGTGCGAGGTAAGCGAACCGCACCCGGCATGCATCGCCTGCCGACCCACAAGAAGCACCGGGCTCGGCGGACTGCTGGACGGAGGCGCCGCGACGGACTTGTCCGGCTTAAGCCTCTGCGTAGCCGCTTTGGCCGCGGGAATCTTCGGCTTGGAAACGCCGGCGGCCGCCGCAAGAGCTTCTATTACGCCCGCGGGGCTCAACACCCCCGCCGGCGGCTCCAGAAGCGGCAAGACCTCGACCGCACAGTCGCCTTCAACAAGGTACGTGCCGGCAAGTTCACCCGGTATGGCCAGAGGCAGCACTATCTCGGCGGCCTCGGTTGTGGGATTCCCCAGAGCACAAGCGGCTGCAAAGACCTTCAGGTCATTCCGTCCCAGCATGCCCAGCACGTCACATCCCACGGCAAGACGAATGCCTGAATCGTCTGACATGGCCTCGCCGAGGGAGATCGTCTTGCCCTTGGCGGCCAGCCTGACAGCAGCCAGGGCATTGGCTCCCGTAGTCTGGCACATTACGCCGCCGCCTTTGGCCTTGGCAAGCTCACCGGCCAAGCGGCCGATCTGCTGCCACGCGGCTGTCCGGCCGTATTCCGCAGCAATCATCACGGCCAGTTTCTTGCACTCGGCGATCGCCTGACCGGCCGCTTCGGCCGAAGGAGACCCTTTGCCCTTAACACCCTCAACGCTCAGGCCCGCGGAGGCCGCCACCGCCGAAAGGGCCTCCAACTCACCGCCGGGGGCCGTTACAACTTTGTGCGTGGCAAACTTGCCGGCGGTGCCACCGGCTGCGTCTATCACCACCAAGGGCGTCCTGGGCTCAGCCTTGCGGCGGTCGAACACGCCGCGGGCACAAATGGGATTGGCCGCATAGACATCACCGATGATCACAAACCCGTCGCAGCCTTCCAGATCGTCGGACGAAAGGTATTCTGCCCCGGAAGCCTCCACACCGAGCAGCAACTGCTCATCGGCGGGTTCCACAACGACACACAGCTTCGCCTGAGGCCAGGCGCCGCACCACGCGATCGCCGCGGCCAGATCCTCGCACGGGACGTTACCGTCCAGCAAGATCGTGATCCCGTCGGCGGCCGCTGCCCCAATTGCCTTCAGCGCGTCATCCACCGTCACTTTTTCCAGCTTTCCGCCCACCCGCTGCGTCGCGGCAAGAATCCGGTTGCGGTGGCCGAGCAGCTCACCAAGTGCTGCCCCGCGGGCACACAAGCCCTTGCCCGCGGCTTTGGGATACTCGCACCGCCACGCGTCCGGCGCGGCCTGGATCAATTCCAGCTCACACCCGGCCGGGCAAAGCGTGCATCTCGAAGACCCCTGTTTCTTCTGCTGGGCAACCATTCCTATCCTGTTCTGTTGGCCTTCCTCATTGGCGCCGATCAGACCGGCCCGCGGCGGAGCAAAAAGTCAATCCCGCCGGGAAACCAGGTCACTAGAACACGTTCGCGAAGTTCTTGATCAGCGCATAGTTCATATCCGGTCCATCCTTACAAAGGTAATAAGGCCCGATGTTGCAGCGCCCGCACAGCCCCATGCCGCAGCTCATGCGCCGGTTCATCGAGAGATATATCTGCTCGGGCTTCAGCCCTTCATCCAGCAGGCTCATCGTGGTGAACTTCAGCATGATGGCCGGGCCGCACACAAAGGCCACGGCGTTACCCTTGTCGATATCCAGCTCCTTCAGCAGCGTCGTCACAACGCCGGTCCGCCCGCTCCAACCTTCCTGTGGGTTGTCGATCGTGCAGGTGAAGTCCACCTTGGGTTTCTTGGCCCAGGTGTCGTGCTCGCCTGGATAGAGAAGCTCTTCCATCGTCCGCGCGCCGTACTTTATGCTCATTCGCTTGATCTGGTCCGTGTCCGCCAGAAGCGAAAGGATCAGCGCCCGCAGAGGGGCCAGGCCCACTCCACCGCCTGCCACCAGCACGTCCTTGCCCTTCAGCTTGTCAATCGGATAGCCTTTTCCGAACGGCCCGCGGATACCCAGCATCTGCTCGGTTTTGCACTCGTGCAGGCGGCCGGTCACCGCGCCGGTCTTGAGAATCGTTATGGCGATTCGCTTGCCTTCCAGAGGCGAGCTGGACGGCGTAAACGGCGCCTCCCCGACCCCCGGCAATGTGAGCTGCACGAACTGGCCCGCGCAAAAATCGATCGCTTCCTCAGGCTCCACAACCAACGTCTTGATCGTCGGTGTCTCATCGATCACCTCGACCAGCTTTGCCGGCTGCGGAATATAAGGACTACGTGAGATCATTTGCCCAACTCCTCGACGACCTGGCGTATGTCGATCTCGCCAAGGCAGGCGTCCACGCACCGGCCGCATCCGACGCAGCCAAGCAGCTCGTACTGCTGGGGCGAATAGGTAAACTTGTGCAGCACGCGGTTGGCAAGGCGGCTGGACAGCTTCGGCCGGGGTGTGCCTTTCATACCGGCTGCACCCGCCATGCGATGATACGTACTCAGCAGGCAACTGTCCCAGGTCCGGACGCGTTCGAAATCTTCCGGGCCAAGGGCCTGATCGTAAAGGTAGAAGCAGTGGCAGGTGGGGCAGATATTGGTGCACGCACCGCATTCCACGCAGTCGGCGGCAAACTTCTGCCAAGACGCCTTCGCGTCGTCCGGAAGCGGCGGGACATCCTTGTCGCTGGCCGACAGAGTAAACTTCGAGTTCTGCTCTTCGAGACGCCGGACCATTGCCTGGCGGATTTCGTCACGGCGCGCCAGATGCTGGTCCGTTGCCTCGTTGAGCTCCGTGTCGCCGAGCCACTTTCGCCCGACATCGGTTGCAACATCAAGAATAAAGCCGTCGTCTACGGGCGACAGGTTTGCATCGTAGCCTTCAGTGGCGAAGGGCTGGCCTCCAACGAGCGTGCAGAAGCACGATTCGGTGCAGTCGACGCAATCGCAGGACACGGTCGTCGTCGCGTCGCGCCGCGCCCGGTAGGCAGGATCATCAAATTCCCCCTCGAGCAAGACCTTGTCGAGATAGTTCCGCGCCCTGAGCTCGCACGCTCGGACGCCGACGAGCACCAGCTGTGGGGCCTCTACGGCCGTTGGCGCCTCGGCCTGCGATCCGTAGCGCCCCACCGACTCACTGGCCGCCAGGAAGAAGCCCTTGAAGCTCTGGGCAGGTCGCGGCTGGGCCAGCGCGGTGATAGATTTCTCCGGGTCGGCGCAGTCCAACCACGCAAGGGCTTCGGTTTCAGTAGGTGCAAAGGTGCTCACCCCCTCACGCTCCCTTAGGAGCGCCTCACAGGCTGCTTTTGGCACATAGTAGATTGCCACCGCCGCTCCCCGGCAGGTACCAAACCGTTATGTTGACAGCACTCCAAACCAGTGGACTAAACAACTACGCCGCTGAGTGCAACGAGATACTACAAAGTCGCTTGGGGGCGCGTCAAGCATCCAGCACGAAAAATCCGGAAATTTCAAAAGAATTTTTCCCGAGGCACACAATCTGCATCTTTGCTTGCAGTTCTCCTTATCGCCGCTATAATACCTCGTGGACCGGAGTGGTTAGCGTTTATCGCCCAGACGCGGAGTTGATGAGTTGCCAGACTCATTGGAAAACACGCCCGAAACAACCGTTACGCAGGCCAGATCAGACCAATCCGGCCAATATGAGCCCACTTCCCACCATGCGGCTGATCAGCTGCGGGCCGTGCTGGCCATCAGCCGCGCCTTGGCCGGCAAGCTGGACGTCCAGCAGATCCTGCCAGCCGCACTTAGCACTGTTGCCGAGATCGCGAGGGCTGAAGGATCCAGCATCATGCTCATCGATCCCGAGACAAAGGCGATGAGCTTCTTCGTTGCAGCCGGCCCCGGCGCCGACGCCGCCCTGGCGGTTCCCCTGCCTCCGGGCGAGGGGATCTGCGGCCACGTGGCCCGAACGGGCAAGTCGCTTATCGTCAACGACCCCGCTAACGACGACCGCCACTATGACCAGGTGGATCAGACCTCCGGCATTACCACGCGTAATCTTGTGTGCGTGCCGCTCAGCACCGGAGACCGGCTGTGGGGCGTGATCGAGCTCATCAACAAACGCGCCGGTGCGGATTTCGAGGACCGCGACCTCCAACTCGTCGAGACCGTGGCGCCACAGATAGCGCTGGCCCTCGAGAATGCACACCTGCACGACGAGATCGTGGTGGGCGAGCGGATGGCTGCTGTCGGGCGCACCGTCAGCGGCCTGGCACACTGCATCAAGAACATTCTCAACGGCATCAAGAGCGGCTCCGCCGTCGTCAACCGCGCCGTCGAGGCTCAGGACTTCGAAAAGACCTGTCAGGGCTGGCAGGTCGTCAACAAGAACAACGAAATGCTCAGCCGCCTCGTGCTGGACATGCTTTCGCTGGCCCGAGAGGCTAACTTTCACCCGTTCCCGACAGACGTCAACGATCTGGCCGAGCAGATATGTGGCCTTGTAGCCGACCGCGCCGCCGAAAGGAACATCACCATCTCCTGCATACCCGCGGAAAACCTGCCGGAAGTCACCACCGACCCCACACAGATCTACCGATGCCTGCTCAACCTCATCTCAAATGCCATCGAGGCGGGCCGCGACGGCTCCTCCGTCCGCGTGCGCATATACCGAAGCGATCGCAAGCCGAGATTCACCATTAGTGTCACAGACAACGGAACCGGCATTTCCAGCGAAAACCGCGACAAGATCTTTTCCGAGTTCTTCACCACCAAGGGCAGCCGCGGCACGGGGCTCGGCCTGCCAGTAACCAAGAAGTTGATCGCCGCCATGGCTGGAACAATAACGTTCCACAGCGTGGCCGGGCGGGGCACGAAATTCGTCGTCGCCCTGCCGACCAATGATGAGACAGCCGCAGACAAGGAGACAAGTTCATGAGCGAACCCGCCAAGATACTCATCGCCGACGATGAACAGGAGTGCATCGATTTCGTCCGCGAGGCCCTCGCCGACACGCCTCACGAGATCATCGCTGCCATGGACGGGGAAGAAGCACTGAGAATGGCCAAGGAAAACTCGCCGCAGCTCATCATCCTCGACGTCCAGATGCCCAAGGCCACCGGCTTCCAGGTATTCGAGAAGCTCAAAGCCGATGAGAAGCTCGCGGCCGTGCCGGTCATAATGCTCACCGCCACGGCTGAACGCACCGGAGTAAAGCTCACCGGCGAGGATATGAGCCAGTACATGGGCGCCCAGCCCGAAGCCTACATCGACAAACCCATCGAACCGATTGTGCTCAAACAGACAGTCACCAGACTCCTAGCCGCAGCCAAATAGGCAACAGGCGCCGGGACATCATAGTCACCCTGACGGGCCGGCCAGCCAAAGACTGCCCGTTCAATGGCAGTTTTGCCTCCATTGCGAGGCGCGTCGCAGCAAGGGAGCCGCGAATCAGGTGGCAACACTTACGCAACCCTGAGCAACACCCCCTTGGCCGGCCCAGCGAGAGATGAATACCTCTAATCCCTTGTTGCATATCCACTTACACCTCCCCGCCTTTTCTACGCCCTCAGTTGGCAACAAATCGTTGCGGCCAAGTGTTGCCACTTTGCTGAATCAGGGCCCTGTGAAATTACCAGCAACCCGGCAAGGATTTTAATAATATTGAGTTGTGCTTTGCCTTTATTGATACTATAATTGATTCAGACATGGATAAAGTTAAACCCGAGCCTGGAGCAACAATGGAGAACGCAACACCAGCCAACTGGACGCAGGGCTTAGCCAACGAGGACTTAGCCTTCATCAAGCGGTTTGTGCTCGTCTCCGGCTCCCTGAAGGAGTTAGCCAAGGCGTACGGCATCTCGTACCCCACCGTCCGCCTCCGCCTCGACCGCCTCATCGACAAGATCAAAATCCTCGACAGCCACGAGATCACCACCGAATTCGAACGCCTCCTCCGCGTCCTCTACGCCGAGGGCAAAATCGACATGGACACGCTCAACGCTATCCTTAATATGCACTGCAGGGAAGAGGAGGCATCACAGTGAAAACCTGTGCCGTCCTGCTGGCGCTCTTGCTGCTGGCGCCGCAGGCTGCCCGCGCGCAAAGTGCGCCACCCTACGTGGCGGTGCTTTCCGACGGCACGCGCGTGGAGGGCGACCGGCTAACCGGCTGGCACGAGCCCGGCGCCGTGCCGCATTTGCAGGGCGTCCGCCTGCACGACGGGAATCGCCAGTTGTTGTGGTTCCGCAATCGCAGTATCCGGCCGTACAGCCTGAGCAGCAATCGCCTCGGTTTTGTCGAGTTTGTCGGCGGCGACCGCCTCATAGGCCGCGTGGTCGGCGGGCAGCCGAGCGGTGTTATCGACGGCCTGAATGTCCCGGCGCATGTGCTGGTCAAGCCTGCCGCACCGCTGCGCGTGCCGGGCCTCGCATCGTTTGCGCGCGCGCGCATCCTGCCCGGCCGCATTCAGCGCGTGGTTTGGGGGCGTGCTTCGCAGCAGCGGCTGCAGCCCGGCACCGTCTTTTATCTGGACGGGCGGCAATTGGGTTTTCTCCGCCTTCGATGGAAAGAGGACTCGGTGCTGCTTCTGGTGAAAAATGGTACGCGCGAATTGGAGTTGTCGAAAATCTCCGAGGTGCACCTGCCGCGGATCGATCCCTGGCAGGCATACTACCAGGAGCTTGCGATTCTCAGCCCCTCGTGCCGATCTCGCCTGATGCGCCTCGAAACGGCCGGCGGTCTCATCGCCACGGGCAGCGCGTTGCGGTTCCTCGCGACCCCTTATGCCACGCCGCACCAGAAGCTGCAGGCGATAAATCATCTCAAACGGCTGGACGATCAAATCAAGGCGGCAGATCTCGCGAAGGCTGCAAGTCATAAAGGGATCCAGCCGGCCCGCGTGGAGTATCAGCGACAGTTGGCCGAATCCGAAACGCGGAAGAAAGCCGCCAAGCAGATATCCGACAAGGCAGTGGCGGACATGCGGCAGCGTATCGACAACCAGCGGAAAGCCGATGCCGCGCGATTGGCAACACTCCGCCAGCAATTGGCGCAGCAGTTGCGGGCGGCCGAGCAGGCCATGCAGCAGCGACTGGCCGCCATGCCCGCTCAACAACGCGACAAGGAACTCAAAGCCTTCCGCCAGAGACAGGCCCAGACGCGCAAGAGCCGGGAGAAATCATTGGAGCAAGAGCGGCTTAGACACGAGACGCAGAGCAAGCAGAGGCAGAAGCAGCTCGAGCAGTTTATCAAGAGCGAGACGCAGAAGCTCAAGAAGCACGAGCAGGATCTGGCCAAGCGGCTGGCTCCGGCAAAACAACAATTCGACGGAAAGACCAGACAATTCGCGCAGCGATCGAGGCATGTGGAATCTCTGAGATCCCAGCGGGCCTCCGTACGCGGCCCACAGGGCTACCCGGGCAGTTGGCACCACATGGTGCAGCCGGTCTGGAGCCTTCACCCGCTATGGATACCTTTTAGTTCCATTCACACGCGCTTGTCGTTTGCACCCGACCAGGTCCCGCTTTCCCGCATGCATCCATCCGCGACGGTCAGCCCAGCGCTGCTGCCGTGGCATCTGGACCGCAATTCGGTCGGACAATTGCTTCGCAGCGGCGGGCAGCGGCACGGCTGGGGCTTTGCCGTCCATGCTTACAGCGAGCTGA
>SDBT01001090.1_pt1 | contig 46569 bp, 35 predicted proteins | sample 2277101 | NCBI WGS metagenome assembly SDBT01 (sample SAMN10404973, study PRJNA504765) | marine sediment metagenome | isolation source: marine sediment core GS10_PC15, 103 cmbsf | place: Arctic Ocean: Southern Knipovich Ridge | collected 2010 | reverse complement strand
GGAAAAAGTCTTTGAAGGTCAATATAGAAGAAGGAAAAACGCATGAAAACGTTAAGAGTGCCAAGAGAATGCTTTCTAATTCAGATTCTGGCGCTTGGACTGATGTGCGGCTGCGGGACCGTAGAGATTGTAGAGGAAGCAGATGCAGAAGTCGCAGCAGGCAACATGTCCGCTGAAGAAGCCGAAGCCAAGATGATAGCTATTAAGAAGAAAAAGAGCGGTGTAAACGCCAAGAGTGAAACCTACCTCAAGAAAGTTTGGGCACAGCTTCAGGTCCAAGTCGCAGCAGACAATATGTCTGCTGAAGAAGCCAGGTTCAAGATGGGTGAAATCAAAAAAGATATTGCTGAAAAGACCAAGAACAATGCATTCAAAGGACAAGAGTATAAGCTGACAAGCGATTCACTTGAGCAGGAAGGTGTCCCTAAAGGTAGGGTGACGAAGCATGTTTTGGAAGAGAGCGATATTTATCCGGGGACAACACATGACTATTGGATTTATATCCCGGCCCAATACGATAAAGCGAAGCCTGCCTGCGTGATGGTATTTCAAGACGGCAAAGGATATGTTCATCCAGAAAGTCCCGTGCGGGCAGCTACAGTATTCGACAATCTCATACATAAAGGCGAAATGCCGGTTACGATCGGCATCTTCATCAATCCCGGTCAAAAACCCAGCGTTAAAAGAAGCGACATAAGTGTGCCTTCTCTCGCTGGCAAAACAATAACAACCGGTTCCGACAACGAGGTTTTCACGTGGGTTTTCGGCGAAGCCGGCGAGTTGCGTTTATCCGGTGAAAAGGTTGGAGAAGGTCTTGGGGGGCAATACGAACAGGATGGTCCCAATGTCCACATTCAGATCGCCGGAGAGGAATTCCAGGGGATCTACGATGGCAAGAAACTGGATATCAGTTCTTCCGGGGACCAACGCAGCATCGAGTACACCTCGCTTGGCGAGGGGTATGCTCGTTTCCTGCTGGAAGAAATCCTTCCGGAAGTGGGTAAGGATTACAACCTCACTGACGAAGCGGCCGGAAGAGCCATCTGTGGAATGAGTGACGGCGGCATCTGTGCGTTTACCGTCGCCTGGGAGCGCCCTGATGAATTCAGCAAAGTCATCAGCCATATCGGAAGCTTCGTCAACATTCGAGGCGGCCATATATACCCTTCGCTGATTCGCAAAAGCCGTTCAAATCCCAAACCCATACGGGTATTTTTGCAAACCGGGGAAAACGATTTGAATATCGAGGTCGGAGATTGGAAGCTTGGAAATCTACAGATGGAGTCAGCGTTGAAGTTCGCGAGGTACGACTATCGATTTGTAATGGGAGACGGAGGGCATGACCTTAAACATGGCGGCGCAATTTTCCCCGAGACACTTCGCTGGCTCTGGCGCGATTATCCGGGCGTGAAAAGAGCCCGCGAAACGGCTCCACCAACTAAAAACTCAAAACTACATTGCCCCCCGGCCCCCGATGCGGTGGGTTGCGATGATCAACAAAGACGGCCAGGGCCTATTGGCGGTGGGTATGCCGCTTTTGAATGTGAGCTGCCGGCCATATACGATGGCGGATTTAGAGAAAGCTGAGCACACGTACAACCTGCCAAAGCGTAATACTATAACGGTGAATCTTGACTATAAGCAGATGGGTGTCGGCGGCGATGATAGCTGGAGCGAGCACGCCCGGCCGCGGCCGGAGTACAGATTGGGGGCCCAGCCGTACAGCTACCGGTTCAGACTGAAGCCACTGCGCGGGACGGAGAAATCCATTACAGAATTGACCAGGCGAGCAGGATAAAGGCCACAAAAAAGCGGCCGGCAGAGTTTAGAATCAAAAGGTGATCGCACGCCAGCCTTGATTGAGTTCTTCGAGCAGATCAATCACTTCCTGAATCATCTGGACGTCACACTTGATGTTTGCCTGGCTGAGCTGGCGGCTCATAAAGTTGTAAAGGCCTCTCAAGTTCTGCGCTATCTCGCCGCCGGTATCCATGTCAAGGACGCAATTGAGTTCGACTATGATATTCTGGGCCTTTTCAATATTTCGGCCTTTGGCTTCATAATCTTTGGCGTGGAGATCTCGAATTGCCTGCCTGAGGAACTTTACCGCCCCATCATAAAGCATTACAATCAGGCGGCCTTTATTCTGAGTGGTTACTGCTGTCTGCTTGTAAACGTCGAGTCCATTCATTGTTCCACTTCCTAATGTCAGAGGTTTCGAATTGCCCGCCGGCCTGACCGCTTTCAAAGCGGAACTTGTGCTCGCGGTCGGCTCAGTCTACAGAGATTCGGGAGATGGCTGCAAATAATACAGCCATCTCCCGGATAAACACTAACTTAGATACCAAGTTGCATTATCTCAGTAGAGTCAAGGCCATCTGCGGCATTGTGTTAGCCTGGGCTAACATCGCCACACCTGCCTGTGCCAAGACCTGGTTTCTGGTCAAATTGGACATTTCCGTGGCGACATCAACGTCTGAAACACGCGACTCCGCTGCCATCATGTTCTCGGCCTGGATATTAAGCACGTTGCTACTCATTTCAAGACGGTTCATCTTGTAACCGAAGCTCGCACGAGCACTGTCCTTTGTCTCAATCGCGCTGGTTAGCGTGGTCAGTGCGGTAGCGGCATTATCCGTACTCGTGATGCTGATAGCACTGGTAATGCCCAATGACGCGGCCGTTATATCGACGCTATTGACTGTGACCTCCGAAGCTGTACCGCCTGAATCGACACCGAAGTGGATGTTTTGCGTACCGGTTGCACTGGCGAGCATGGCTGTTTCGTTAAACTCAGTTCTGTTCGCAATGCGGTCGATCTCAGACGCCATCTCCTGAAACTCGTTGTCCATAATCCTTCGCTGCTGCGTAGAATACGACCCGGTAGCGGCCTGTTCGGCTAACCCTTTCATACGAACAAGAGCGTCGTCAATCACCGCCATTGCACCTTCCATGGTCTGCAGCATGCTGATGCCGTCCTGTGCGTTACGGGCACCCTGCTGAATCATAGCGATGTCGGCCCGCATCAACTCACGAACGGCCAGGCCGGCAGCATCATCCTTTGCAGTGTTAATCCGCAAGCCGGATGACAGCCTCTCAATAGACTGGGCGAGAGCATCATAACTCAAACCCAATTGCCTTGCGGCGTTTTCCGCCATAATGTTGTTCTTGATTGCTAACATGTTCCTAACTCCTTAAATACTTAAAGTTACATTGCCCCTGTCAGGACCTTTAATTTACAATTACACTTGTCTCAACGAACCAGCGCGGTCTAAACCACGTCGGAACTAAGCCACATGCAATTATCGACAGATGAAGAACTCACTTGAGGGCTTTATTGGGGGAAAAAGGAGGTGCAGGGATTACGACCGATAGTGTATATACCGGTGCTATTAAAAATGCAAAAGTTGTGGACAAAAAAAAATTTGCTGATTCCGGGTTTTTTTTGCTAAGAACTGCCGAGATCAGTTCGAAGTGCGTCACCCAGAGCCATTACACTTAACATATAGACGCAACCCTCCTCATAGTAAAAGGCGTAATCAGACGGTAACCGCTCTCCAGCCCTCATTCAGCTTTTTTAACAAGGCAATTACGTCGCGAATCATCTGCACGTCATTTGAGATATTTGCCTTATTCAAGTGGCTGTTCATGAAATTATAAAGCTTTCGCAGGTTCCGGGCCACCTCCCGGCCGGCGTCCAGGTCCAAGACTGTATTCAATTCAAGAATAATGTCGGTGGCGCGTCCGATATTTCGGGCCTTGGCTTCGAGATCGCCGGCCTGCAGCGCCTTGACGGCCTGGTTAAGGAATTTGATAGCGCCGTCATAAAGCATCACGACCAGGCGTTCCTTGTTCTGGGTGGTTACGGCTGTTTCTTCGTAAAGCTTGGTACCATTCATTTGATTGACTCCATATTAACGCGACTATTCGGTCTCAAGTATTCTTTCCAGTCTTTCCATCACACGGTTTTTCATTGTCTTTGCTTCCTGCTTTTTTTAAGCGTGGGTGGCCGCTATCCAGTGGTGCGGCCACCCTGCTGCTATATGGTAAGAAGCTTAAAATATTATCCTCTCAATAGGGTCAAGGCCATTTGCGGCATGGCGTTGGCCTGCGTGAGCATTGCGACGCCCGCCTGTGCGAGGACCTGGTTCCTTGTCATGATGGCCATCTCGGTGGCGACATCAACATCCGATATACGTGATTCAGCAGACAGGACGTTCTCAGCCTGGATGTTAAGCACCGTGGCTGTACTTTCAATACGGTTCATCTTATAGCCGAAGCTGGCGCGGGCACTATCTTTTATGCTGATGGCATTACCAATGGTGGTCAATGCGATAGCAGCGCCAGCGGTGGTAGAGATGCCGATGGCACTTGTAATCCCTAATGCAGCGGCCTGTAGATCGACCGAATTTACGATTATTGAGGAGCCTTCCCCAAAGTGAATCGTGTTGGTCCCGGTAGCGGAATCCAGCATTGTTACGCTGTTAAACTCTGTTTTGGTAGCGACACGGGTGATTTCCTGTGCCATTTCCTGGAATTCGGCGTCCATAATTCTTCTCTGCTGCTGTGAATAAGAGCCGGTGGCTGCCTGCTCAGCGAGTTCTTTCATCCGGATGAGCGCCTCGTCCACCGCTCCGAGAGCACCTTCAAATGTCTGAAGCATGCTGATGGCATCCGAAGCGTTACGTGAGCCCTGCTTGATTACGGCTATGTCGGCCCGCATTAACTCACGAACAGCCAGACCGGCTGCATCGTCCTTTGCGCTGTTAATACGTAAGCCTGAAGAGAGCCTTTCGACGGATCTGGCCAGGGCGTCATAGGCTCTTCCGAGGTGTCTGGCAGCGTTACCTGCCATAACGTTGTTTTTGATTGCTAACATGTTCAAGTACTCCTTACCATACTTCTTTGCAAAAACCTGAGCACGCTCTTTTCTGTTGTCAGTTGAGCAATCCGATAAAATCGTCTATTTCTCGCGTGCTCAATGACTATTATCGGAAGTATCAGTAAAGACTTAAGCTGTTTATCGTCCCATAAAAATGCGAGCGAGAGGTGTTTTTGTCATAATCGGAGTTGCTGGCCTAAAAACGGTGATTTGGCGTTGTGAAAGGTCCGGAAAAATCCCCATAAAACCGCCAAATTCGGGCCTATTATCGGGCACTACAGGCCATCTTCTCTCCTCAATGGCCCCCCTGCCTCTGGTTGCGCCCAGCGAGTGTTGTGTTTCTTGACCTGTGGGTTGTGCTTTAAGAATAGACAAGGCTTAAGTAAAAAGAGTAGATACGCTCTCTTTTCCTCCCAAGACGTGCCAGCGCGACAGATAGTGCAGATAATATGCGCAGACAAATGGCTGCCCCCTAAGGGAGCAGCCATCTGCCGGGTTTTTGCAAGGATTTTAGCCTGATTTCAGCGTCTTAGCCCCTTGACTTCTTAGCCTCTCAATAGAGTCAAGGCCATTTGCGGCATCATGTTGGCCTGTGCCAACATCGATACACCTGCCTGTGCCAGAACCTGGGTTCTTGTCAATTTAGCCATTTCGGTTGCCACATCAACATCTGACACGCGCGACTCCGAAGTCAGGAGGTTTTCGGCCTGGATATTAAGCACGCTATTTGTGCTTTCAAGCCTGTTCATAGAATACCCAAAACTTGCCCGGGCACTATCCTTTGTTATAATCGCGCTATTGACCACCGTAAGCGCGGTATTTGCGCCGGTGGTAGTCGCGATACTTACAGCGCTTGTAATACCCAGCGCGTCGGCTGACACATCAACTGAACTGACTGATATGCTCGATGCCTCACCAGCCGAATTAACACCGAAGTGAATCATTTGTGTACCGGTGGCACTATTGAGCATCGTCGTGGTGTTAAACTCTGTCTTCGTGGCGATACGGTCGATCTCATCGGCCATCTCCTGAAACTCGTTGTTCATAATCCTTCGCTGCTGATCGGAATATGAACCGGTTGCAGCCTGCTCAGCCAACTCTTTCATTCGTATCAGTGCGTCGTCAAGTGCAGCCATTGCACCTTCCATGGTCTGCAGCATGCTGATACCGTCCTGCGCGTTACGGGCCCCCTGCCTGAGCACCGCGATATCTGCTCGCATCAATTCGCGAACAGCAAGACCCGCCGCATCATCCATCGCACTGTTGATGCGTAAGCCGGATGACAGCCTTTCGACTGACTTCGACAGGGCGTCATAACTGGTGCTCAAATGCCTCGCGGCGTTTTCCGCCATAATATTGTTTTTAATGCCTAACATATCCTTTGTCTCCTTGTTAAAACCACATCTCTATCTACAAATACCCGTCAATCCAGAACTACGCGCCCGATAAAAGCACCCGAACAACCGGGTCGCAAGAGTTATTACCGGAACCAAGATTTTTCATCTGAGCGTCGATTTGAAGTACGATAAAACCACCGATAAAACAAAACCAATTCAACTGCTCATCACCCGTATTATCGGAGCGGGACCTAAACTCTTAAGACCTTTTTTTGCTTGGAAAAGCCGCTTTTCGGCGGTTTAAGGGGGGAATATTGGACGTTTGGCCAACGTCCCATAAAAGAAAAAAAATGCTGACTTTAGCTCAATCTTTATCGGACACAGCCAAATTTTTGTATCGGACCTAAGCAAAATATTTTTGCAAAAATTAGAAAATCGTCCAATAGCGCCTCCATTCGACCGCATACGGGGGCTTTATTCTTGTCTTTTTCCGGCTCGGGGAGTATAAAATAAGCATTGGAAAAGAGGCGAGACCGGCCGAAAATTAATCGGTCTAATTAATCCTAAAATCGAATCGGCACAAATGCCAAAAAGGAGTATTCAATGAAAAATGATCTTGCTTCATCAACTGTTACGAGTTCGTCATACCCAAAATCGGCCAGGTGGACAATATTGGCTGTAGTTTGTTTTATGATGATTCTCGGGCTGATTCTGCCTTGCTATGCGAAAGATGAGGACGCCTCGGAGATATTCGAGGCGGCTTCAGCAAATACGGAAAAATACCGCAAAGCAGATGCCGCTATCTCTTTTACTGCTCAGGCAGGTAAGCCGATAAAGGACGCCGAGGTAGCGATTGAGCAGACGAGCCATGATTTTCTTTTCGGCAACATCATCTTCCCCGTGGTCGGCGTCTTAGGCAAGTTCGAAGATATACAAGTCTTTCGGCCCGAGTTGTTCAAGCGAAGATTCGCGGATGTATTCAACATGGCGATATTCCCCTTTTACTGGTCTTCGTATGAACCGATTCCCGGCCGGGAGGATTGGGATAAGATTGTACCAATCGTTGATTGGTGTAAGCTAAACGGCATCACGCCCAAGGGCCATCCTTTGGCGTGGGTCGAACGGGGTGGTACGCCGAGGTGGCTGTACGATTTACCGATAGAGTTGACTGAGGACCTCTTAAAGTCGCGGATTACCCGAATAGTTAAAGGTTTTGACGGCGAGATCGATATCTGGGACGTGGTAAACGAGCCTACTCACACAATTACCTGGTCTGCGGTAATGGAGAAGCCGAACGGTGACCGCTACACGGCTATCCCGATTAAAGACATTGCTGATTGGGTTGAAAAGTGCTACCGGTGGGCGCACGAGGCCAACCCGGCGGCGGAACTGATTATAAATGACTACGAACAGATCGTTACGCATTTCATACCGGATACGAGAGAGAGGTTTTATAACCTTGTTGCAGAACTTAAGAAGCGGGGCACGCCTCTGCACGGTATAGGTCTGCAGGGGCACGCAAAAGAGTTATGGTATTCGCCGCAGGAGTTCTGGGAGACGCTTAATTACTATGCGAAGCTGGAGCTGCCCATTCACATAACAGAATTTATCCCGCAATCATCCGGCAACGAGATACAGGGCGGTTGGAAAGAGGGGACATGGACGAAAGAGGCCCAGGCCGAATTCGCCGAGCAGACCTACCGGTTAAGTTTTGGTCATCCCCTGGTTGCCTCGATAAACTGGTGGGGGCTTTCGGATCGTTATATATGGATGGAAAGGCCTGGCGGCGGACTGATTGACGAAGACTATCGCCCCAAGCCCGCCTATAAGAAAGTTCGGCAGTTGATAAAGGAAGAATGGATGACCAAAACAACAGGGCGAACGGGGGGGGATGGCTCAATTGATTTTCGCGGCTTCTGCGGTGATTATAAGATTACCCTAAAAAGGAAAGATGGCGGCGTTCATACCTTCAATATCCACGTTAGCGCAAAAGAAGCCAATAGATGGGAATTCAAACTGTGAGAAACTAAGGTTGTTGTATCCGTCATTTTGAGTGCGGCTCATATCAGGCTACCGGCGGAGTCTGGGCGGTTTTGCCCGCCGTCGAAACCCCCTGCCCCGAAACTAACAGTGCACTGAAGATGTCGAAGACTGTGACAATTCCCTGGACTTTGCCGGTCTCGTCGGTGACGGGCATGCAACGGCCTCCGTGTTCGGTCATGGCCTGCATTACCTGTGCCAAAGTTGCATCGGGCCTAACAGTGCGAACCGGCCGGCTCATGACCCATTGTGCCTTGATTTGGAGGGTGGCGATGTCCATGGGGGTGCGCCATTTCGCAAACATGGACCGCAGATAGGGGCTTTGCGCCCCGCGAATGTCAGATTTTGATACTATGCCCTGCAATTGCTCCTTTTGGCCAATCAGCAGATATGCGGTGTCGTGCTGCTGCATTTTGGCGGTGAGCTGCTCGACTGTTTCATCAGGCCCCGCCCACACAACATTTGTCGTCATCACATCCTTAGCGGCCAGTCCCGTGAGTATTGCAGCACAATCGGCAAACTGGCCCGGTAAAACGGCCGGTGATTCTTTCATCTTCGCAATGGCATCTGTGACTGGCCCAGTCTGGGCTTGCTCCGGCTCTTCGGCGGCCTCTTTCTGCTCGTCCTGCGTTTCCGCTTGCTCGGCGCCGGATTCAGCACCGGAGGGCTCTTCTTTGGCGACTTCTTCAGTTGCCGGTTCTGTAGGAGGTTCCTGGTCGGCTGCCGGCTCTGTAGGAGGTTCTTGGTCAGCAGAGTCTTCTGCGGCAGGTTGGTCAGTTTGATCTTCTTCGTCAGGAGCTTCCTGGCTGGCAGCTTGTTCCTCAGAGGTTTCTTTTGCGGCGGCTTTGTCTTCGGCAATCGGTTCGGCCGTGGCGGCTTCGGCAGCAGAATCTTCTTGGGAAGCTTGGGCGGTTGGAGCTTGGTCTGGAGATTCTTCGGTGGTGGCCTCGGCAGCGGAGGCTTCTGCGGTAGCTTTTTCGGCTGCCGGCTCTGTGGCAGGTTCTTCGGCGGGCGGTTCTGCAGGGGCCTGGTCGGCGGGAGCTTGTTCTAAAGGTGTTTCTTCTTCGGCGGCTTCGGCATCTGACCCAGCCTCCTGTGAAGGTACAAACAGCGACTTCGGATAAATAACCGCGCACTTGAAAGCCGGCAGCGGGTCAATAGTCATTTCAAATGTAACAATCGCCAGTTCTGTGTCGGCGGCGAGGGCTATTTTTTCTTCGGATTTGGTCCATGGATTGCCCATGAAGGTGCCGCTGGAGACGAAGTGCTTGTGGCCGGGCATTTCTTCACGAAAGACTTTGTCCCATGCTCCAACCATCAAGTTACCCGCTTCGGCCACTGCGTTGGCAATCTCGTTTGCGTCAGCGTCAGTACCGGTTTTTCGGTTTTGCTTTATGATTTCCTCGGGCTGCATTGCAAACGTTCCGGCAAGGGTAAAGAGTCCTTCGGTGCCGAATACGACGTGGAATTGACCGTTTACCGCGCCCTCGGCCTCGACTGAACAGACGACGGCGAGCTTCTTATAGGTTTTCTTGAGTTCATTTGTGGTGCCGTCAGCGATATCGAGTTGCTCGACGCTGACAGCGGTGTCAAACGTTGTGGAAATTTCCTCAGCGAAGGCGGCAAAGGCCTTGGCAGTCAGGTCCGTCGTCACGGACTCAAGATCTGCTTGTGACTGCACCATAATCGACCTCTCTTGATAACAGCAGTTCAAACCGAATTCGCGTCTTCGGCAGCAGCAGCATCATCTACGTCAACGCGCCCTCGCCAATAGTACGGATGCTGGTCCTTCTCAATGCAGAGGACTCATCCGCTACTAACAACGATTTTTCCACTGTGACTTCCGAAATTGATATTATACAGAGGGTAATATTCTGTACGTACGGACACACTTTTAGAGGAATCGTCTAATCAAATGCCGGACTTTAGAATATTCTCGGCGGCATATTGGATGGCCTCGGGAGTGTCTAACAGGCCGATTTCGAGGGCTTTTGCAGCTTCTTCAACGGCCTGGGAATCGGTGTCATTTAGCTGGACGGCCCTTTGGATGAAGGGCTCATATTCGGTGCGCAGGGTGCTGTCAGCGGCGTCGGCTTGAGGGGCTTTCTCTGTGTCCGGCTTTTTGGATGGGTCAAGGCCGCTTGAGCCGACGTCAAAAACGATATTATTGGTTATGTCTATCGACATTGCTAATTTCCCTGTTCGTTCAAACCAGACACTTACGCCCCAATTATCGTAAGATCGGAGCTAAACTTTAATGTTTTTTGCGGAATTTCCAACATTTTTCTCGAAATCGTTGCACTTGCCCTAAGAACCCTTGAAAAAAACCCTGCTCAAAGAAAAGGTTTACACATATACGTTGATGGTATCATCAGTTATTTCGTTGGCAACGTTTGAGGATTGTTGTGTTACGAGGCGTGCGGTATCGGCTTGTGGAGAATTCGGTCGTGTAGAGTTGTCATCGGTCGGCTTGTCAGCGAATCCGTGTTTAGTCATGCCGGCAAAATCGCCATCAGGTACATCATTGTTTTTGAATTGGGCCTGCTGCTGATTCTGCTCATTCAGCAGCACATTGATCCTTCTGACCTGAACGCCACATTCCTGGAGCGAGGCGACTATCTGGGGGATTGACTTCTCAATGTCGTATTTTGTTTGTCGCTTCTCGGCTTCGAGGAGACCTGTTATTTCGCCGTCAATTTGTTGGAACATTATCCTGACCCTTCCCAATTCGGGCGGATTTAAGGTAATGTTGATCTGCTGCTGCGGTGTGTCGATGTTGAGACGAATACTATCGATTATCTGCTGGGCGGGGGTTGTCTGTATGTTGCCGGCGGCGCTGATACCACCGGTGGACGGGCCGGCAGCGGTCGGAGGCGCGTTGTCAGCAGAATTCGTCTGGCGAGCAGTCAGTGTCGATGGAACATTGGAAGCCTTTGTGCCGAGAGCATTTACTATGACAGTCGCGGGATTTGAACCGTCGGTATCCGCGACGATTGCATTTGTGCGGGTAGCTGCAAGGGCGGCCTGGACGTCGGGGGTGTCCTTTTGAGTGGCCGATTGGGCGCTATCTGAAGCGGCAGGTGTCTGGTTTTTTCCCGGGGCGGTTTGGATTCGGTTGGCTTCAGTTCGCAGGGCAACCCTGGGGTTTGCAGAAGCAATAGCATCATTTGCTTTATCTGTGGGTGAATGTTTGGCCGTGGGGAGCAGTTCGTCTGTTTTTGGATTTTCGTCTAATATATCAGCATTTTTGGTTTGGTTAAGTTGTGTGTCAATATTCGGTGCCGGCTTTTTCGGGGTGGTGTCAGCAGCCGGTAATTGCGTCTGCGCTCGGTCAGCAGCCGGTTTGTTATTTGAAGCAGGGCCATTTTGAGTTTTGGCGGCGGTACTCTTGGCCTCAGAGCCGGTTTCTTTAGTAAGAGTTGGCCCAACATCGGCAACGGGGGCATCGGTTTTGAGCTGCTCGGCCTGTACGGGTTGGCCTTGGGCAGAGCCCTGGGCAGCGGGTTGGGCCTTTGAGAGCAGATGGGTCTGTCCGGTGGCATTTCCCTTGGCCTTGAGGTCAGTTTTAGTCGTACCCTTTCCGGGGAGAGCGACTGTTACATGGTGGGAGGGCATAGTTGGGGCACCTTTTGTTTGCGAGGGTTTCAACTGATCCGGGTCGGCTGGGAGCCCGGGGGCAGTGTTTGCCAAGTGGATTAACAGGGCCGGTTTTTGCTCCGGGGCGGGTTTATCTGTTGCAGGAGGTGCTTCGCCAGCCTGCTTTGGCTTCTGAGTCCCTTGGGTTTCTGAGCGGGAGTCTGATTTTTGTGAAAGGCGCTTTTCGAGAACATCGCTAAAATTCTCAGTGCCGGATTCGGGCCCTGTGGTAGTTGCGGCAGTATCATCATCGGTACGCCGGGCAGCGGTTGAGGGTTGCTGCGGGTCAAGAGGGCGACTGCTGTCTGCAGGCGAGGCATCTGTGTTCTGGCTTGGTGCGGAAGGATTTTGGTCCACCACGGCTGGTTCCGGTACTCGCGGTAGGACGACATGATTAGCTAAGGTTGCAATATCAGACATATAATATCTACTCCTAAACAGAGAAATCCTTAATATAGACCCAATTCAATTGATATTGAGCAATTGGCGTGCCAGCAAAGGGGTTTATCCTCTCCCTGTTTTGTCATAACTTCTGTAATACTAATGGATTAGGAATTATTAAAGGTGCCGGCGGAGCAGTTGAAGCAGCTGGCGTTGGGTATTAGGTGCGGCAAAAGATTCCGTATTGATGCGGCAAATTCGGCGCGAGGCAGTCGAATTCGGCAATTTTGGGGGTAGTGTATAGCACTGTTCAGAAATCGGTGGATTGTATAGAAACCTTACGTGCCGGTTTGCAGCGGAGGGGATGGCAACGGCGGTTGATGCAGTTTTTGGGCTGAAATTGGCGAGGTAAAGGCCTGCGGAGGCGAAAATGTGTGGCTGGCACGATTATTGCTTTGATTTGGGCGTGATTGATTGTGTAAGTGCGGAGATGCCTTATGGCTGGACATGATTTGAACATATTGAACTATCTTGAAGCGGGAATCAGGGCCGAAGGCGCCCGGCAGGTAGCTATAGCTAACAATATAGCGAACATGAATACGCCGGGTTACAGACGGTCCGACGTTCGGTTCGAGGATGCTCTGGCCAAAGCGATAGAAATGGAAGAAAAGCTGGACCCGTCGGAAATGGGCCTGGAGTTCTATCAGCCAAAGACGACCGTGGTGAAGGGAAACGGCAATGACGTTGCGATGGATATGGAAGTGGGTGAGCTGGTAAAAAACTCGCTTCGGCACAAGACTTATATGCTGCTGCTTAAAAAGAAATATCAGCAACTGCAGGCAGCGATAAGGACTGGGCCATAACAATGAGAATAACAGATGAACTTGTGAAACGAGAGGACTAATGGAAATTGACGGCAATATGTTCAGTGCGATAGATATAGCGGTGTCGGGCTTAAAGGCGTACGGCAAGCAAATGGAGGTGGTGGCGTCGAATATAGCAAACGCCCGTACGACAGACGCAGGCCGCGGAGAGCCTTACCGCCGTCTTGATGCGATATTCAAGGCTAAGGAGGACGGGGTTAGCGGTGTGGAGATCTCGGACCTGGTCAAGGACATGAGCGATTTTCAAAGGATATTAGCCAGTCCCGGGGACCCGCGTGCGGACGCAGATGGGTACATTACCATGCCGAATGTGAACATGCCGGTGGAATTAATAAATCTGAATATAGCCAGTCGGGCGTATCAGGCGAACGCGGCTATTCTAAAACGTTACCAGAAGATGGTGGAAACGAGCCTGGAACTGTTGAGATAAGTGAGGCGAACCAATGGCAGTAAATTTTAATCCCGCGCTAAGTTCAGCGCTTCCGAGCATCGAGGCTCAAAAAGCTGCGAGGTCGCAAGGCCCCGGCAGCGAGTTAAAGTTCGGCAAGGCGCTGACGAAAAGCCTGAATAAGGTCAATGAACTTCATATGCAAGCAGATACGTCGATTACAGACCTGTTAACGGGCAAAACTGCAGATATAAACTCGGTTGTGGCCACTGTTGCCAAGGCGGACATGAGCTTCAAGCTTCTTGTCGCAGTGCGTGACAAGTTGGTCTCAGCCTATAAGGAAACAATGAAGATGCAGATTTAGTAGTCAGCCTCACAGTGTTTGAGTGCTGTGGAGCAGGCTGGTGCTGTGATTTAGCTTGAAGGCTATTTGCGGCAGCAGGTCAGGTATGGCTACGTTTGTAGTAAAGTAGAGGTTGTTAAGGTTTATGGGATTTCTGCAAAAAATAAACGTTGTGTGGCAAAAGATAGGCGTTGTTCAACGCGCGCTGTTGATTGCGATAGTGATGGCGTGCGTGTTAGTCGGTGGTTTACTGACCAAATGGGCGACACGGCCTGACATGCGATTGCTTTACCGTGGTTTGAACGCCGAAGAGGCATCAGCCATAGTTGATAAGATAAGCGAACTGAACGTTTCGTACGAGTTGCGAGGCAATGGCACAAGCATATACGTTCCTGACGACCAGGTTTATCAGTTGCGTCTGAATATGGCGAAGGACGGTCTTCCTAAGGGTGGCAAGAGCGGTTACGAGATATTCGACAATGAGAAAATCGGAGTAAGCCCTCTTGTTCAGCAGATCAACTATAACCGGGCGATGCAGGATGAGTTGGCTAAGACGATTCAGATGATCGATGGTATTGAGTTCGCGCGAGTTCACCTTGTTCGTCCGGAGCAGACGGTGTTTGCGGGGGAGGCCCAGGAGGCGACCGCTTCGGTAGTTCTCAGGGTCAGACCCGGGTGGCAGATAAGCGGAGCAAGTGTCGCGGCGATAACAAACCTGGTGGCGGGCGCGATTGACGGACTCAAGGCTGAAATGGTGACCGTTGTGAACAGCCAGGGACACCTGCTGACCAGTGGAGCGGACAGCGGCGGCGTGGTGTCCGGCGCAAATACTTACATGGACTACAAGAACCGCGTCGAGCAATCTATAGGGAAGAAGGTCCAGGACATGTTAGAGCTTGTGCTGGGTCCGAGCCGCTCGACGGTGAAGGTGAGCGCCGAGATCGATATGACCAGTATCGAGACCATGACGACAAAATACGAGAAGGGTCAGCCGGTGGAGGAAATCGTCAACAGCACATCCACGGTGAAGCCTGGGACGAAAGATTCGCAGGGTGCTGAAACGTCGGCAGGGAGTACGGACAAGACGGAAAAGGTCGAGAACAAGTACAAGGTCCCAGAGACGATCACGAAGCGGCTCGAAGTGCCGGGTAAGGTTGTTTCGTTGGCGGTGTCGGCGGTAGTTGATTTGTCGGTGCCAAAGCCGGTGGTTAGTGAAGCCGAAGAGGGCGAAGTGGGTGAAGCGGCGGCGGCGGAAACGGAGGGTGAGACGGCTCTGATAATGAGTGTGGACCAGGTAAAGGAGATAATCAGAAACGCGGTCGGGCCGAATTTGCTCAAAGATGCGGCGTCATTGGTAGTGGTAAACACTGCGTTTAATCGGCCGATGGTTGCTGCGTCAGTGGATTCGGGGGGATATGAGAAACTTTCGAGGTATATAGAAATCGCCCGCCAGTCTTCAATGGGGGTGTTGGCTGTCTGTGCGTTGCTGGTATTGAAGATATTTTCCGGTGCGAAGAAGAAGGTTGCGGCTGCAGAAGCGCCGGCAGGGGCTGGCCAGCTTGAGTCAATGAGTATGGGAATGCTTCCGGCGGGCACAGGTGACGAGTCATCGGCGGCGTTTCGTCGGCATTTAACGGGGGCATTGAAGGAGAATCCGGAACAGGTGAAACAATTGTTTGCGAGCTGGCTGTCGGGGGAGGGGTAACAGATGGCGCGGATAGGCAAACGTAAGGCAGCGATTTTGTTAGCGGGTCTTGATGCGGCGACAGCAACGGAGCTGCTTAAAGGTCAGCCGCAGGAGATAATTCAGGAGATCGCTGTAGAATTGTCGCATCTTGATGCTGCCGGTCAGGTTGAGCCTGAAGAGGCAACTGCAGTTGTGAAGGAATTTTGTACGACTTTGCAGAAGGTCAGTTCCGGGTCACTTCACGTTAAAAGTTTCATCAATACGATTTTGAAGGGCAGCGGCGGTCGTGAAAAGGCTGCCGAGCTGCACGCCCAAATGCAACAGGCGATACGTGACAAGGACCCATTCATCGCAATTACGTCGGCCGGGCCCGGTCAAATAGCGGTGGCGCTGGAGGGGGAATCCGCACAGGCAATAGCGCTGGTATTAGGCTCGCTTCCGCCGAAATTAGGTACAGATGTGTTATCGTGCATGGAGGAGGAGGTACGGCTCAAGGCTATATGGCGAATGGCGGACCCGGGTGAAATATCGCCCCGTACGGTGCGGCGGGTTGGCGAAATGGTATGCAAGCGATTAGTTGAACTGACATCAGACGAGGGGACTGTGACAGGCACATTTGACGAAGAGGCACGCAGGACAACTCTGCGCAAAGTGGCTTTGGTTTTGAGCGGGCTTACGAAGGAAAAGCGTGACGTTCTTCTCGGTGAGATAGAGGAGCACGACGAAGATACGGCGAGCACGGTAAGAGCGCTGATGGTAACGTGGGAAGACATAGTTAAAGTTGAAGACAGGTCGCTTCAGGAAGTTCTTCGTAAGGTTGATGCGGGAGTATTGGCGAAGGCGTTGTACGGTGCGGATGCGATTATCGCGGACAAGATACGGTCGAATATATCGGAGCGTGCGGCGGAGATGGTTGACGAAGAGACATCTCTGATGGCTGAGCCTCGCAAGAAGGAGATTGTGGATGCGAAGGAAGAGGTGGTCAAGCCGTTAAGAGAAGCAAATGAAGCCGAGGAATTAGCATTTATCGAAGAGGAATAGGCGGATGGCGGAAGCGGTAACAATTAATATTGCCACGCCAATAGTGTCGGTGGACACAGTTAAAGACGGCGATGGTGCGGCGCCTTCAGGGGGCGACGGAGCGGTGAATCCTGAGGCGGTGCAGGCCCAAAGAGAGGAGCTGATGCAGGCGGGCAAGTCGCTCGAAGCGGCGGCAGCCAAGCTGCAGCAGTTTCAGGAAGAGATATTCAGCTCGCACAAGGAACAAATTGCACGATTGAGCGTCGAGATAGCGGGCAAGATTTTGCAGAAGGAAATCGGTGACGGCAAATACGACATTGGAAAGATAATCCAGGAGGCCCTTAAAGCTGCGCCGACGCAACAGGATGTGGTTGTTCGGCTTAACGGCGACGACCTTAAGCATTACGAGAAGGGGATTGACGAAAAAAGCGGGGATGGGTTGGCGAATGTAAAACTGGTAGCGGACGCGAATATCAGGCCCGGTGAATGTGTGGTGGAAACGAACAAGGGAATGATTGAATATTTTATAGAAGAACATCTGAAAAAAATCAGCGAGGCCTTGAAAATCACGGAGTAATTAAGTGGCTTCGAATCAGTCAAATGAGAGTTTTGTGGATTTTGAGCGGTTTCATTCGGCGCTGCAGGATGTGAACCTGTTTTCTTGCAAAGGTTCTGTCTTGCGTGTATCCGGTCTTACTGTGGAGAGTAACGGCCCGGAGGTGGGTTTGGGGCAGCTTTGCGAGATACACCTTCGTGACGACAGAAAGGTGCCTGCGGAGGTTGTGGGTTTTAAGGTCGGGCACCTGATACTTCTGCCTCTGGAACACATCGATGGAATCAGTCCTGGTGATACAGTAACGACACTTGATAGGCCAAGGTATATCACGTTAGATGAAAGTATCTTAGGCAGGGTTATTGACGGTCTCGGTCGGCCGATAGACGGCAAAGGGCCATTGAGGGGGCGTGAAAAGAGGCCTTTGGACAATTCGAGTCCGCCTGCGCTAAGTCGCAAGATGATCACTGAGCCATTGTCGTTAGGTATCAGGTCAATAGACGGGCTTTTGACATGCGGTAAGGGTCAGCGGATAGGCATTTTCTCGGGCAGCGGTGTAGGCAAAAGTGTGCTGCTTGGTGAGATTGCCAACTCGAGCGAAGCGGATGTGAACGTGGTGGCGCTGGTGGGTGAGCGTGGACGTGAGGTTCGGGAATTTCTGGAAAAGGATTTGGGAGCAGAAGGGCTTGCGCGGAGCGTGGTGATAGTTGCGGCGTCGGATGCGGCGCCGATACAACGTGTTAAGGCCGGTCTTGTTGCCGTGACAATCGCGGAGTATTTCAGAGACAAGGGTCGGAATGTATTGTTCATGATGGATTCTCTTACCCGCCTTGCGCAGGCTCAGCGCGAGATAGGCCTTGCGGCGGGCGAGCCGCCCGCTTCGAAAGGATATTGCCCGAGCGTATTTTCCCTGTTGCCGAGGCTGGTGGAACGTTTGGGATGCAGCGAGACGGGCAGCATCACGGGAATAATCACGGTTCTTGTGGAAGGCGATGATTTGACAGACCCGGTGGCGGACAGCGCTCGGTCGCTTTTGGACGGTCACATAGTACTTTCACGAAAAATGGCGGACCGCGGCCACTATCCTGCAGTGGATATTCTGCAGAGCGTAAGCAGGTTGATGACTATGGTGACAAGCAGCGAACACAAGAAAGCGGCCCAGAAATTTCGGGAGATATATGCGACATATACGGACGCAGAGGACCTGATAAACATCGGTGCGTTTTCGCCCGGGAGCAACAAACGTATCGACGGGTCGGTGGCCCTTATCGACAGGATACAGAATTTTTTGATTCAGCCAATCCGCGAAAGAAGCAGCTTCGATGATACGGTCAATCGCCTGTCGGATATTGCGCAGGCCTGGGACCAGTTGCTTTCGAATGATACCGTTAAAACGCCCACGGCAGCAGTCGTGAGATGATACAAGTATATGAGGACAGCCCTTCGACTTCGCTCAGGACAGGGAAGTCAGAAGGCAGAAAACAGAAGGCGTAAAGTGAAAAAATTTGTATGGCGTCTGCAAAGGCTCCTTGACATAAAGATAAAGCAGGAAGACGTGATGCGCAGCGAGCTTGTAGCGGTAACGGAGCAGGCGCTGGCAGTGAGAAGCGGAATCATAGTTCGAAAGGCCGCATTGCGAAAGCTGCTGACCGATTTGAGCGCCAAACAAGCACAACAACGATTGAGCGAGCAGGAATTTTTCTTCAAATACGCTCATGTGAGCGAAGCTGAAATCAAGAAGCTCGGACTTAAATTGGCAGAACTTGAAAGGGTTCGTCACAGCAAGATACAGGAGATTATGAAGATCAGGAAATTCAGGAAAGGGCTCGAACGGCTAAGAGCCGAGGCGAAAGCTGAATATGTGAAAGAGCAAGAAAGACAAGAACAGAAAGACCTGGATGATAAGACTATAGAACGTTTCGCGCTGAAGGTCCTTCAACAGGCATGAGCAAGACATGGCAAACAGATAGAAATGTTAAAAAGCAGGAGATGAAGTCGTGAAGAAGATTCAAATAATTATATTAGCAGGTGCAGGTGTGTTAAGTTTCGTCGGCGCATTTGGTGTTACATGGTTTCTGAAGAAGTCGAAGCCGGCGCTGCCGGTCGCCGCAGTCAGTGAACAGACGGAGGCCGGCGACACTGGGTTCGGTCCGGCCGGCATTCGTTCCGTACGATCATTGGCTTCATCGGGTACGGATGCATTTACGAGAGGCATGACGGAAAAGCAGTTGCAGAGCCTAATCTACGACATACGCGAGAAGATGAAAGAATACAAGTCGAGGGAAAAGGACCTGGATCTGCAGGAAGAAAGGCTGAGGTCGGCCAGGGCCGGTTTACAGGAGGACATTGACCGGCTTGACGGCCTTCGAGTGCAGTTGACGGCAACTGTGGCCACCCTGAAACAACAGGAAGCGAGCCTGCGAAACAGCCTGGTGGAAATTGAGACGACCGAGAAGAGTAACATGCAAAGTATTGCCGGCAGGTATGACAAAATGGACACCACCCAGGCGAGCAAGATAATGGTCAGCATGGTGTCGAATAATCAACTCGATGACGCCGCAAAGATAGTCTATTACATGTCAGAGCGGACATCGGGCAAACTATTAGGCGAGATCGGCAATACCCAGCCGGAGTTGGCTGTAGTATTGTGCTCGCAATTAAAAAGAATGAGAGAAAGTCAGTAAGCCATGGATATAGCAACAATAATAGGAATACTTTTCGGTTTTACGGTCATCTCGCTGTCCATTATTCAAGGTGGCGGCGGCGCAGCCTTTATACACATACCTTCAATGTGCATTGTAGTGGGTGGTATGTTGTGCGCGACACTTATTCACTTCTCGTTAGCCCAGTTTCTGGGGATATTCTCTGTAATAAAGAAGACGGTTCTGACGCGTGTTCCGACTCCGTCGGAGATTATCCAGCAGATGGTGAACTACGCGGCAGTGAACAGACGTGACGGGTCTCTGGCGCTGGAAGAACACATTCGCAAGGTGACGGACAAATTCATAAGTAAGGGTCTGCAAATGTTAGTTGACGGCCAGGAGGAGGACTGGATCAGAGACATGATGGGGCTTGAGGTTCAGTACCGTCAGGAGCGTCACAAAGTGGGCAAAAAGATATTGGAGTTTATGGGGTCGGCGGCCCCCGCATTCGGCATGATAGGTACGCTGATCGGTTTGGTTACGATGCTCAAAAACCTGTCCTCGCCCGAAAGCCTGGGTGCGGGCATGGCTGTAGCTCTTATCACGACATTTTACGGCGCTCTGCTTGCCAATTTAGTATTCATTCCGTTGGCCGGCAAATTAGGTCTGTACTCTCAAGCCGAGATTCTGGCGATGGAAATGACGCTTGAGGGTATCTGCGCTATCTCTCGTGGCGAGAATCCGACGGGGGTACGCGAAAAGATGCAGGCGTTCGTATCTCCCAACAGGCGTGAAGATATAAAGGCAACTGTGTAAATGGCCCGCGAGAGACCAGAAGTTGAAGAAGAAGAGGTGGGCGGTGCACCGGAATGGATGGTAACATTCAGCGATTGCATGACGCTGCTGTTGACATTCTTTGTTCTTCTGCTGAGTTTTTGCGGATTCGGTGATGAAGTGTTTTCAGGTTTGAGCGCTTCATTTGCGAAGGCGCTGCCGTCGGTTTGGCCGGCGAATACAATTCAGCAGGAATCAATGTGGAAGAACGAACAGATCGGCAGCATGGATAAAGTCGACAAAGGTACAGAAACACGGACTGACGCCACCAAGGAAAGCACGAACTTTATGCGGGAGAAAAAGCCTCTGGACTTTCGCAATCTTAAGGTTTTCAGCGTACATTCGGACAGTTTTTTCTGGGGCAACGGGACGGCTATTTCAGGTGCCGGCCGGAAGGTGTTGGATGCGTTCGCCGTTTTTCTGCGTTCGGTTCCCAGTCGGGTTGTTATCAGCGAAAACGGCCCGGGCGGTAACAAGCAGGTGGGCCTTGCCCGAGCGTGGTCGGTTCTTGAATACATGACTAAAAAGAAAGGTATCAAAAAAGAGCTGTTCAGCATCACGACGTCAAACATGATGCGACAGAGCAACCGGACGGAACGGATGCTGGATATTACGCTGCTGGACAGAAGTGTGTATGAATGAGTCGTAAAAGAAAATCATCTGAAGAGGGCAAACTGCCAGTTCCGGCGTATATAGTTACCTTCTCGGATATGATAACACTGCTGCTGACATTTTTCGTATTGTTGCTGTCAATGGCCAGCGAGCAAAAGGAGGAACTGTTTACGGCGGGGCAAAGTGCGTTTAAGCGCTCCCTTGCCGATTTCGGGCTTTCAGGTTCTCTGTTCAGCAGGCGCAGTGGTCTGGACTTCAACCACCCCAAGGCCAAATACAAAGTAGATGAAGGGATGGATGAGCCTGACGACCGGTCTATCGATTCAGAGATGGAGATGCTTCGGCGGAAACTGCTGGATCTTGAAAGAACAATGAAAATATTGCCTTCGCAAATATCAGGTGTTTCGAAGACGTTTACCGTAGCGAACGTCCATTTCAATCGCGGCGGTTGGGGTCTGAACAAGCCGGCGAGGCAGTTTTTGACGACGTATTGCCGGCAGTTGGCAGAAAGTATGGGCACAGGTGCTGTTACTGTTTACGTGGTTGGTCTGGCGGGTGCGGAGCCGAGCGAAAGACTGCAGTGGCAGATCTCTGCCCGGCGAGCAGAGGCGGTAGCAAACCTTATACGGGGCCAATCGGGCGAAGGCTCGAACTGGTCTGTTTACTCGTGGGGCGCCGGTCCCGGTGGCGATTGGAGCGGGCCGGGCGGAGTTATCAGTAAGCAGACAGATATTATGATAGTAGCGCTGACCGCGGGCAGATAATCAGGCACAATTGGATTGCGCCTGGGCCATGGCGGGGCAGAAGTTGTCAAGTTTTTCGACAACGTTGCCGATTTTTCGACAAATCGGCGGGGGGAAATCACCGTTTGCGCCCAAGCAGGGCCAATTCTTTGATTTCGGCACGGATTTTGCATATCAGCAATAAGTAACCGTCTTTATTAGCATTGCAGGATATCGATGTTTAAGAAACGAATCGTGCTAATCTCAGTTGTGCTGGTTCTTTGCGTTGTGGGCCAGGTGCTCCTGCGTCCGCGTTTATGCCGGGCCGGTGAGGATACAGCAAGAACAGACAAGTCCAGGTCCGAGGGTAAGGGCGAACTATCAACGTGGTCGCTGGATGATTTGGATTTTGATAAAGGACCGAACCAGGTACAAGGCAAACTGACGCGTCAGTTCGCACTTGCGATTGGGTTCGTGGTGCTGCTTGGTGGGTGCGCATGGTACGTTTCGAAGAAGTTCGGGGCAAAACTGGGGCCGGCAAGAGGCAAAGACATCCGCATCATCGAAACAGTTCATCTTGGCTCGCGCAAGACACTGCATCTGCTGGAGGTTGGCGGCAGGCAGAAGCTGCTGATAGGCAGTACGAATGAAAATATAAGTATCCTGGCCGATGTTACCGAAGCGGTATCGAATCCGTTAGAGCAGAAGGTTATGTGATGAAAGAGGGCCAGATGAGCGGCAAAATCCTGCGAATCAGTATTATGTTGACCATTCTTTTTGGGGTGGTCAGCCCGTGTTTCGGCCAGGCGAGCACATCTGAGACAAAGCAGGCAGGGTCGGCTTCGACGATGCCCGGTATCGGCGACGTACTGGATATAATCAACAAGGCGACGGCTCCGGACGCCGACGGGACAAGTGCTGAATGGGCGGCGCCGGTGAAATTAGTTGTGATATTCGCACTTTTGGCAATCATCCCGAGCCTTTTGGCGATGACAACATCTTTTACACGCATCGTTATCGTGTTGGGTTTTGCCCGTCGGGCGATAAGCACTCAGTCCATTCCTCCAACGATAGCGATAATGGGCCTGGCAATGTTTCTTACGCTCTATACGATGGCGCCGACTTTTTACAGGATTAACAACGAGGCAATCCAGCCGTATATTGCCGACGAGATGGATTTCGATGAGGTTTCATCGGCGACGAGCGGGATAATGAAGGAATTCATGATTCGTCAGACTCGCCAGACGGACCTGGCCCTTTTTATCAGGATGGCGAAGATTGAACAGCCGAAGCAGATAACAGACATTCCGTTTCACATTGTAGTTCCATCTTTCATCGTGAGTGAATTTCGTACCGCTTTTGAGATAGGGTGCCTTTTGTTTATTCCATTCTTACTGCTTGATCTGGTGGTGGCGAGCATTTTGCTCAGCGCCGGGATGATGATGCTTCCGCCGGTAATGATATCACTGCCTTTTAAGCTAATCCTTTTCATACTTGTGGACGGCTGGGGGATTCTTGCCCACAGCCTGAGCCTGAGTTTCAGATGAGATCAAGAGTCGGGGCGCGGCCCGGCGAGGAGACAGCAAATGGATGTAGATTACATTTTATATCTCGGTCGGCATACGCTTGAGACGGCGGTGCTGCTTGCGGGGCCGATACTGGTGGTTTGCATGGTGACCGGCCTGATTGTATCCTTGTTTCAGACGGTAACATCACTTCGGGATATGACGCTGACTATGGTTCCGAAACTTTTGGCGGTTGCGGTAACAGCGCTGATGTTCGGCAACTGGATGATACAGATTCTACTTAAGTTTACACGTGAAATTTTCAACCAGATACAGTCATACGGTTATTGAGGATGGAACTATTAGCGGGAAAAATGCTTGGCTTCATACTGGTACTGACCCGTATCGGGGCATTCTTTGGGACCTCACCGGTTTTTAGCTGGCAAGCGATCCCGCTAAAGGTGAAGCTGGCGCTTGCAATTCTGACATCGATTTTTTTCTCAAGTCTTATGAGCTGTCCGGTCAGCAGTGAAGATATCAGCCTGATGTCGATAGGTTTGATGATGGCCAATGAAATAGTTTACGGTCTTTGTCTGGGATTTGTTGCGACCATGATTTTCTCGACGGTTAAACTCAGTGCCCGCATTATCGAAAGGCAAATGGGTCTTTCGATGGCTCAAGTCCTGGATCCTATGAGCGGCGAAAGCGGCCAGCCGTTAGGTATGCTTATGGAGATGATTTTCATATTGCTGTTTTTGTCTGCCAACGGCCATCACCTGCTTTTGCTGACGATTTCCAGGAGCTATGAATCCTTTCCAATCGGGACTGTTCCCGACATCGCCAAACTGACCGAAGGGCTAATTGTGGCTGTTTCGACAATGCTTGTGTTAGGCTTAAAGATGTCCGCACCGATACTTGCAGCGTTTTTGCTTATGATGGTTGTTCTTGCGATTCTTGCCCGAATTGCGCCTGAGATGAATATATTGTTTTTGAGTCTTCCAATACGGGTAGGTCTCGGTCTTCTAATGGTTGGCATTTTCCTGCCTTTCGTGAACAACTTCATCAAGGAATTCGCTCAGTGGATGGATAAACTGATACCGGTATGAGGCAGGTCAATTTTCAAAAGTAACGAGGCAGCGTAAAAGAAATGGCAGAGGCTGGTAGAACTGAACAACCGACAGCCAAGCGGCTATTGAAGACCCGCGCGGAGGGGAATGTTCCAATGAGCCAGGAAATGCTGTCGGCGGTAACCCTTATCGTGCTGATAGTGATAACAATACCGATGGGGCCAAAGGTGGTACAGTGGGCGACGCTGGAGATAAAAGAGGCGCTTAGCTGCGAATATTCTATCATGGCCAATCCGCAGGCTTTCGGGGCATACGCCGGTAGCAAGATCAAAGGTATGCTGATGATAATGGCGCCGTTTTTTATAGCGTTGCTGACCGCCGGTATCGCGACGAGTATCGCCGTCAGCGGCAGGAACTTCTCACTCAAGGCGCTTAAATGGAAATTTGACTTCCTAAAACCAGCGGCTGGTTTCAAAAAACTCGTGTCGCTTTCATCGATGGTGAAACTCGGACTGTCGCTGGTAAAAATCATCTTTATCGGTGGGATAGTATATTTTTATCTTCGAGGTAAAATCGAGTCTCTTGCAACATTTCAGTGGATTCCAACAACGCAGATGCTCGGAGCGATAGCGGGATTAATCCTTGGGGTACTCAAAAGAATCTGCATCGGCCTTTTGATAGTTGCTATTATAGACCTTATTTATCAGAAGTGGAAGTACACCGACAACCTTAAAATGACTAAACAGGAGGTAAAAGACGAAAAGCGGTCGGAAGATACGCCGCCGGAAGTGAAACGGAAGCTTCGTCAAAAGCAGTTTGAATTTGCGATGCGTCGTATGCTTCAGGATGTTCCCAAGGCGAACGTGGTGCTTGTGAACCCAACCCACGTTGCAGTAGCTTTGCAATACGACGGCGATACGATGCCGGCACCTAAGGTAGTAGCCAAGGGCGGTGACTATGTGTGTGAAAAGATTAAAGAGGTTGCCCGGGCCTACGGTGTGCCGATTATCCGGCGGCCTGCACTTGCAAGAAGCGTCTACTCGAGGGTGGAAATCGGACAGTTTATTCCGGATTCACTGTTCGTGGCGATGGCGGAAGTTTTGGCACTTATCTACCGCCTGCGTCATAATCGCATCGGATAATCGCTTGAAGGTATGAGTAAATGGAATATACTGTAAGCAGTCCATATTTGAAAATGATGCCTGATGCGGAGCGGATTACGGATAAATATTCGGCACAAGTAGTGATTGCGCGTAACGAGTTTATCTTCACAACGGCGGCGATAGCTCTGTTGGCCGGGCTTTTGGCGCCTGTCGGGGCGCGACTTGTTGATGTGCTGTGGGTGTTGAGCGTGTGCCTGACCGGCGCGGTGGTGCTGATTGGTTTGGCGGCAAAGGAATCAGGGGAACTATCCAGTTTTCCGCTGCTGTTAGTGGCGGGTTCGTGGCTTCGAATCGCGCTGGCAGCAGCATCGGCAAGGCTGATTTTCTTAGGTGGTACGGGAGGGGTCATTATCGAGAGTATCGGGGGGGCGATTGGGTCAGGCGGGGCAATGGGGACCATTGTAATCACGGTTGCTGCTGCAAGTGCGGGGCTGGTGGTGTATGGCGCAACAAGACGCATCACGAAAGCATCGCTGAATTTTGCGTTTGATACTATGCCTCTGAAAAAGATAAGCATCGAGACAGAGCTGAACGCCGGCATTATAGATAGCGACAAGGCCGCATCGCTTAAGGACAAGATTGCGAGTGAAACACAATTTTACCTTAATATGGCGGGTGTTACAAAACTTTTGCGTTGCGACGCGGCTATTGCGGTATTGGTGGTGATTTTGACGGGGGCCGGGCAAATTGCAATAACGGCAATCAACCGACTGAGCGCCGGCGGTGAGGCTTTGACACAAACGTATGCAAGTCTGACGGCAGGAGTTGCGATACTTGCACTGGGACCTGCAGTTTTAACAGCGATGGCGGCGGCGCATCTGTTAGGCAAAAGCTCCTTGAGCCTTGGAAGAGGTGATTCGACCGAGCAGCGCAGCCGCACGATTAAGATAGTTTCGGCCGAAACGGGCCGAAAGGAAAAAGTAGAACTGTTAAATCCGGACTTTGCCCAAGTCGGACCGCAGCAGAGGGCGGACGCCAGGAACAAGCCGAGCGAAGAAAATATCGCCAGTTTCGAGCCTGTCAGCCGGGTCGGAAAGGGGCAATCCAAAGTCATTCGATGCATTGAAAAGTTCGACAGTATCGAGGACTACTATAACGATATCGTGCGGCGGATAGAGTCGGCGCCAAGCGAACAAAAGGTGGTACTGTTCGGGGCGTCGAGCGTAGAAGAACTTCCTGTAACCGTTGCGGTGAACGTGGCGATCAGAATCTCAAAGAAGGGGCGGCGGTGTCTGCTGATAGATGCCGACACCGAAAGAGGCGCTATCGCAAAGGTCTTTGAGCTTGAGTCCGAGGCAATCAAGGATAGAGCCGCTGAGACGTGTATTAAGAACCTCTCGGTCCGCAGCGGCCGGGATTTGGCAGGGGCGGATGTTAAGGTGGTAAAAGAAAAGATGCAAACGATTGCGAGTGATTATGACAGGGTGATTATTTACGCTCCGAATATCAACTCTGCGAGCAGGTGCGAAGCGTTGTCAGGCATCGCGGGTGGCGTAATTATCTTTGAGAATGCCCAGAGCAACAATAATCTCAGCAGTCAATTGGGGAAATCGGTGTGCGAGCTGTTAGCAATCATGCCGGCAGCTTCAAATGCTGTGTAAAAGGGAACGGGGATAACTGGGGGAGCGTAAAGTGCAAAGCGAAAAACTGTGGAGCCGCTTCGCGGAGGATTTTAGTAAACCTCATGGGCAGGCCCTTCGGCTTCGCTCAGGACAAGCAAGCTGCCCATCCTGCCGACTACCGACTCAAAGCATTCGACTTAAATGGCAACGCACCCTTTTCGGAGAAAAGGGTGGCACTCAAAAAGGAAAACGCAGAGAGAAGAGCATCAGAGTGTCTTTATATTTATCAGCTCAATATGCTAATGGCGGCCATTTGCTGGTTGATTGTCTGTAAGGTTCTTTCGAGGCGGGCGAACTTCAAGACAAGTCTGTCTTCAAACTTTTCAAGGCGGGCTTGTTCGGTTTCAATCTGATCGTTAAGACGATCAATGTAGTCGGATATAGTTTTCTTTGAAACGGGTATGCGGCCGTTGTATGTGAGGATGTCATCAAGATTATCCTTAACATCTCCGGCAAAGCCATACTCTACGTATAACATCGCCTCAAGAGTGCCACTTTGAGTTAAATCGACTGTGAAGGTAAGGCTGTTCTCGGGATACCGAGGATTTCCATTGTTGTCAAAGTCAGAATTGGCCGTGACGGTATTGCCATTAATGTTTTCGGCGTCAACGGTTCGTGCCTCGCTTTCGGTCTCGTCAGAGGTCCAAATTTTAGCCTCAGTGATTGCCCCACCGGAGACAGTTACCTTGACATTATACCGCCCGCCCTCAGTATAAGTGCCGGCACTGTAGTACTTTATGTCTTCGCTGTCGCTACTTCCGGTCTTCATGGCACCAATCAGGGCAAGGACACCAAGATAATCCTCGCTGACGGCGTCATCGAAGTCGGTGCTGTCGAGTTCGAGCATGTCGTCGCTGTTAATGGTAAGGCCGATATCCCTGGGCATGGCGAAACTGTCATTGGAGGTAAAGCCACCGGCAGCCAGGATGAAGGGGTTTTTGAGTTGGCTTCTGATAGTGGTAATGGAATAATCGCCGTACAATACCGGTGCTGTCTTGGTTTCGGGGTCATAGTCGGCCTTTTCTTGGAGAAACGTGACTATTTCATTATAAGCAGTAACCATTTCATTGAGCTTTTCTTTGAGTGCTTCGGTATCCCGTGTGAGGGTCAGTTCGACGCTATCATAATTTGTAGTTTCCGAATTGTAGGTGTCATCGTACAGGCTGATTGTAACGCCCGATATGACGTCGCTTACGGCGTTTGTGCTTCTTTTTATCCAGTCGAGCCGGCCCGCGGTATACCCTGAACTCTCTGAGATGGAGTGGGCTCCAGACAGACTGGTGTCGTCAAGCACGATGAGCGGTACATTGCCGACGGTATCGGTGAATGTAAATGTTGTATCGGCTAAATCATTCAGGCCGGTTCCACCAACTGTTATGTCGCCGGCATTAACATTGGTCAAGGCGTCAAGTGCTGCCTGTATGCCCGCTATGCCGGAACTTACCGTAATGTCGGAAGTCTCATAGCCGTCATAAGTTAATTTAAAAGTATCTCCTCCGGCCGATACCCCCGTCGTATTTAATGTCTGTACCTCGGCGACGGGAGTAATAGAAGGATAACCATTGACCTTAATCATCGAATCCTGGGCCGCCTGGGTCCGGGTAAAGTCCGAAACCGTGAAACCCGTAAGGTCGGCTGTCGTATCGCCGCCTTCTTTGAAAAACGCCATGGCAGGCAAAGCCAGCGTTGCGGCTGAGCCGTCGGGATTGTAATTTAAAGCGACCAACAGTTCGCTCGCGCCTGAGGTGCCATCGGTAACATAGATTACGCCGTTATCGAAGGTGGCTTTGACATTCCCACCAAAGGCGTCCTCGATTTCAGCGAGGATGTGGCTGATTTTCGTATTACTCGTAAGGGGAAGGTTGAGTGGGGTTATGGCGTTGCCGTAACGGTCTGTGCCGGTTATTGTGATGACTTCTCCACCTTCAAGGGGGTTTTCGCCGAACTGGTCAAGGTCTATGATTTTATTGGTCGTGACGGCATTTTCACTATTATATGTAAAAGCGGAATTGGCCTGCCAGACTTCTGTGCTGCTTCCATTAATGGAGATGGTGTAATCCGAGCCGCTGTCCTGGCCGCTGAGCACGAGGTGATAGACCCCATCGTTACCGTCGTCATAGAGGAGCAGGGATGCGTTAACGCCGGGATTGTCGGAGTCGTTGTTGATGAGGCCGACCAAATCCTCGAGGGTTGTGCTTGCGGTGGTAGTTACAGAGGTTTCCTCGTCATTGTAGGAATAGATAAAGGTTCCTGCACCAACAAGGTCTTCTTTAAACTCAAACCCATCATGGACCCAGCGGTCGGTGGTGGCCAACTGTTTTATCTGGATGGAGTGATTGCCTTCGAATGCATTGGAGTTGGCCGAGGCGGTCATTATATCGGTATCACTGCTGGCCGAATTGAAAGACCTCAAGAGGCCGCTATCGGAAAGTGCTCTCATCTTGGTTCTAAAGGCGTCTAGTTTGCTCTGCAGATCGCCCAGAGTCTCGCTTTTGATCTGCTGGTCGGCCCTTTCTTCCTCTTTGGCCCGTAGCCTACGGCTTTCGAGTTCCACCAACTGTTTGACAATTGCGCTGGTATCAATTCCCGTGGCGAGACCGGGAAATCTTATCTCTGGCATATTAAACTCCTTTTTTCGCGCCCCGCAAAGTCGCAGCTAAAAGCGGGGTTGATGTTATCCTTGGCTTCTGTCATCGACAAAATGAATCCACAATTTTGAAATATTTTTGCATTAATTCGTAACCTTGACACATTGAGATATTTGTTCCAATAGTTCGTTCGTCGGTTTATGGTCTGTTTGCAGGGCCAACTGGGCAAGGCATGCCTTTCGGGCCTCGTTGATTCGGCCAAGCCGGGCAAATGCCATAGCCCGAGCATACTGCAAATCGGCGACCACGCCACCGGAGTGATAAATTTCATCAAAACAAGCTAATGCCCCGGCAGGCTGGTCGGCCTTTAGGTGGTCAACTCCGCGTTTGAACATGTCGTTAATATCCGGACTTGGCGCTGAAGCTACAGCAGCACTTGCGGCAGTGTTCACGGCGGGAGCACAATTGAGCAACTGCTGCTTGTAATAATCTCCATAGCGGCTAAAATATTCGCCGAACTTAACCATGTGGCCGTGGACGTGCTTGTAGAAAGTCTCCATTAAATATTTGTAGTATTGCTGCCCTCTCAAGGCCGGCTCGGTAATGTGCCCAATGTGCGGACAGATGACCTCGGGCGGATATATCGAGACCATCTCGTTTAAGATGTCAGCAGTAATCTGATTTCTGGCTTTGAACTTGTGCGAAAGGCTCGTCGGCAGCAACCTGTAGAAATAGGTGGAATGGTCGCCGACCCTCTTGACACGAATCTTGAGGGAATTTCTGCACAGGAACACAAAATCGGCGGCATTTTGCACTTCTTAATACCCGGCTACCCGCTGGTAGAGAGATTTTCTTTTCATGCTGCCAGGATGCGGGATGGGCGAATACGCGTGCTCGAAGAGGAAATTCGGCAGGATAGTATTGTCCGAGAAATCCAGATAATCCCATCGCCGGCCGGTAGGATTGCCGGCAGCGTCGGTAATAGTCAGACAAGCAGGATAAAAGTAATCAATCTCGGGATGGCTCCGGGCACAGGCGACCATTTTTTCGATATAGTCGGCTGCAATGAAGTCATCCGAATCAACGGTGATGATGTATTGACCTTTGGCCTGGACAATAGCAACGTTTGTGCCGGACCAGCGATTTTTGTGCGGTTTGTGAATGTAGCGAATCCTGCTGTCTGAGTAGGAGCTGATTATCTCCTTCGTCCTGTCGTCACTGCCATCGTCGATTATGAGCAGCTCAAAATCCTTATACGTCTGCGCCAGGACCGAATCAACGGCTGCGGCGATATACTTTTCGGCGTTGTATGCTATCATCTCCACCGAGACCAGCGGCTCATCACTTCGGCTGTCGCTGCCCGACTTGACAAATTCCAGTTCGACCTCCTGATGGGGCGAGTTTGGCACGAAACCGGCGTAGCGCTGCACATCAATTCTGAAGCCTTGTTCAAACATTTGGGCCAGGCTGTCGGCAGAATACCTGCTGAGGCTGCCTGCGCGATTGAGCGAGACGGTCTGGACGATGTTGACAGGATTACAGAAGGTAACCGACTGCTCGTAACAAAGTAGTGCAGCTCGGGGCTTGGCATATACCTGTGCGTTGGCAGCCATCAGGCCTTCAAGCATATTGGGATTGTCAAAATCCAATTTCTCCAGCAGCGGCACAATGTCGGCGGTCCTGTATATGGAACTTGAGACCTCAAGCGGATAGGCAAAGTGAATTTGGCCCCGGGTCCAGTCGTACTTGAGTACCTTTTTGCCGATATACCAGAAGGGAGGCAAAGTAACCTGCGTATCGCGAGCATGGCTGTAAGTCGTGTTCCTGCCAAGTCTTAGCGAAAAGGCAAGCGCGTTATGATTTTGTTTCAAGAGGGCGAGGATATCGGCAAGGCCAAAATCGCTTACAAACAGATTATCGTCAACCAAAAACAGTACGTGTTCATATCCGCTGATAACTGCAAGTGTTTGGGTTTTGAAATCGATTTCTTCAATAAATGTAACGTCGGTAAACTCATTTTTGAGCGTATCATATTGGGTACGGTACAGTTCGTTGGAGGCCTTGTACAACACGCGCAATTTTATATTGGCATTATCCAAGCAGTGCAGTGCGAATGATTCAATGGCTGCGGCAAGCTGCATGGGGCGGTCTTTACTGAATATGAGACCGACTATTTCTGTTGCAACGTCGTTCGGGGCGGTATATTCCAGGTCGCGAGCGCCGGCTTCATCAAGCGGATGCTCGGCTTTTGAACAGGAAGCAACGGCTTCATCGAGAAACGTTCGAATTTGGTGCATCCATATCTTGTGCTTTGCAAGTTCGTTTGGCGCATCATCAACAAGTGAATCGAGCAATAATTCATCACATGCGTCGAGCAGTTGCTCTCGGGCCAGGTGCAGTTGCTTAGCGGCCTGGACATGTACATTAGACAAATAAGGTTCCTTCGACCATGAACTTGTTTGCGTCCGGGCGGGGCCAAAGCCCAATTGGCTGAAGGTGTGTTCAAACCTTTCGGCGAACCAGTGGTCGGTATGAAACGCCCACTTGTCGGCCTGGTCGCCGGCCAGATGACGAACGACTCCCATTTTTGTTTTTAGCGAGGCATCGGAAAGCAGTGTCTTTGCGCTGCCAATCAGGTCGGGTGTTTCAATGCACAACGTACCGCCGACCTTGAGCCATTCGTGCCATTTGATGAGCAGTCCGAGTGCTGTGACCCGGTCAAAATGCTCGAAGACATGATGGAGCCTGATTTGGTCGACCGTTTGAGAAGGAAAATTCAGGTCCGTAATATCAGCGTACAGGTCGGCTCCGAGGTTGGTTACTACGTTATGGTTTTCGGGCGGATAATCAATATTTATGTATCCGTCAAAATGCCATTTTCCACAGCCAAGATGCAGGCGGAGGGGCCGGCCTTCGCTCCACAAGCCGGCGGATGTCAGTTGCGCAAGAACATCGGTTTTGGGCGTTACCGCCAACGGTGCGGGGGTTTCGGGTACTGCTTTTAGATCATTATCCGGGTAAGTTTTTTGAGATGGAAGATTTTGCATTACGGTGAAATTGGGGACGACCTCCGAGGAGACTGCGAGATAGTTTGAATAGCGATTATTCTCAAGTGAGTCGCGCCAGTTGGCCAAGTGGACAAGACCATCGGGGAGTATTCGCAAGATGACATAGCTGTGTGAGGACAACAGGCGGCAGACCTGCTGCAATGTAATGCCGGCATCAGGATATGTTCCGCCGTACTCGAACTGAAGCATTTTGATTCTGTGGGCCCGAAGAAGACCGGCGGCGCCGCGCAGGACATCCAATTCGGCGCCTTCAGTATCAATCTTTACGAAATCCACATGAGGTATTGAATGCTCCAGGCAAAAGGAGTCGAGGGTTTCGGTCCTGACGGAAATCGGAAGCGGCTGCATATCCAGGTTCTGCTCGACGGCGCGACTGCGTCGATAAAATGAACTCATGCGTGCTAATTTTGAGTTCTGGTTGTAGTGGTAAAAAGTTTTTAAGCCGTTGCTGTCCGATATTGCAATATTGTACAGATGCGCACCAGAATTACCGAGATTGGATTTTAAGACAGCAAACGTGTCGGCAACCGCTTCAAAAGAGTGCAAATTCAGTTCGCCAAGAGCAGATTGGGCCTGGCTGCTCCACTGTCCCATGTTGGCACCTATATCGAAAACCAGATCACCAGTCTTGAGCAATCGCCGAATTAATGCAAATTCACCATTTGTCCTGCAATCACTATTGTCGAAGCCGACATCATCAAAAACGGGGCTGTCATTGTGAACCTTTATGTTTTTCAGTATGTCATGGCTGACAGTTGTCTCAACAATATCACTTTCCATAGAAGTGTTCAGCGATTTTGGAGACTGGCCGGGGTCTGAGCCGAGTTTGCTTAGTAAATCTTTAGCCGGGGCGAAATCCGGGACAAATTTCAACACGGCTTCTGCGGACTTTTTAGCGAGCGGCTCATCTTCAGACTCAAAGGCCGCCTTGGCGAGATGCCACAACACGAGCCAATGGTCACATGCCGACTGAACCGCCTGTAGGAACTTTACCTTTGCCCGTACAAATATGCTGTTCTGGAAACATGCCAGGCCGTGCCAGAAATGCTCAATTGCCGAATCTATTTTGGCCAGGGAGGCGGGCAGATTAAACTCTTCAGCAAGGTCGTCCTGCCAGAGCAGTCTCTTTGGGAAGGGTCGCTGGAGAGAAGCAAAATGCTCCCACCGCTGCATGTATAATTGGATATCGGCCTCGCTGACATCGGCGTTTACCTGCTTGGCGACGTCAAGGACATTGTCATGAACGACAAAGCAGCCAGGCAGAGGAATAAGCTGTTTGCCTGCCTCGTACAGCTTGAAACACAAGTCGCCGTCGGCACAGTAGAATCGATATGCCTCATCCAGTCCGCCAACGGCCTGGAAATCGGTCAGTTTTACCAGACCATAGTTCATCAACAGCTTCGGGCCGAATGTAAAATCAATGCCAAATTTATCCCAGTCTGGTCTTGTGTGGGTATTTTTGAAAAAGAAGATTCCGCCTGCGACTTCATCTTTTTGGGCATTTAGCAGTTCGACCGCCCTGCTTATGCAGCTTGTGCCGAACAGAATATCATCGCTGGCATACATGGCCCATTTTCCGCGTGCCTTCGAAAAACCGAAATTGTATAGCTGCGGCCAGGAGTGTCTGCCCGGCCCGAGACACTGTGCCTCGTTATAGACATTTTTGACGCCATGGGCGCGCAAAACATCAAGTGTGTTATCACTTGAGCCACCTTCGATGACAATAATCTCACACCTTGCGTTTCCGATGGCATCTTTCAGGCTGGCAAGCATCGGATCGAGCAGAGCCGCCCTATCCTTAGTGCAAAGTATAATACTGACGTCAATTTGTGGCTCGTGGGTATCAACGCCTCCCGGCGCCGGCTGCGCTCTTTGAGCGACAATGCCCGCCTTGGACTTCTCAGCTTGCATGAATGCCTCTGTCTTCACTACTTCGGGCACTTTTGGCAATGGAAACAGCTTTACTTGCCTTGCGGGCATCGCGCTTTGGGCCAGCACACGTCTGTACAACTCCTCATAACGCCGGCTTATTATCCTGTGGTCGAAATTTGAGACCGCCTGCCGACGGGCGTTTTGACTCTGCTCGCCGCGCAGAGCAGGGGCCGCGGCCAGTTTTTGGACAGCACGGACAATTTGCGGTACGTTTTTGTATTCTGTTACGAAACCATCCAGGCCGTCGCGAACCAACTCCGGCACACCGCCCGTGTTGAAACTGATAATTGGAACACCGCAGGCTAATGCTTCAAGGACAACAAGCGGGCAATTATCAGCCAGCGGTGTGTACAGAAATATGTCAAGGGCCGAATACGCTCTCGCAAGTTCAGCTTCATTATCAATATGCGATATATCGATGATTCTGGTGTCGGTGCTATCGTGCTTTGTGCCAATATTGACAAACACGCAATTTGGCAGCTTATCATGCAACGTATCCAAAGCAGCCTGAGTGAACTGCCCGCCTTTCCAGTGATTTGCGAGGGTTCCACCGTGCGCGACAGCACCGATAACCAGCGCATCTGCTGGAATGCCAAATTTGGCCCTGGCATCTTTTTTATCGCAAGGTTTGAAAACATTCGTATCCACACCGTTGTAAATCAGTTCAACCGGCTGGTCCCGCAAAACGCTTCTTTGGATCTTACTCTTTAGCCATTGCGACGGGGCAACCAACCACAAGTGTGAACGGTCGTAGATGAGCCTTTTGTCCCGCAGCAACTGAGCCGAAGTATCCACGCTGAGTTCATACTGGTAATCCAGGTGCGGGCACTGCTGGCAGCCGTCCAGCCATCTTTGACAATCAAACGAATGTGCGCAATGGCCCGTAATTGCCTGCATATCGTGCAGTGTCCACACAACGGGCTTAAAGTGAGAAAGTGCCGACAAAGAAAAAGGATTAAAGTAGCCGCCGTGCAAATTGTGCAGATGCAGGATGTCGGCCCGCCTGAGGAGTTCGTTTTCCATCAATTTGTAACTGGCCTGCGCGGCGTAGAACAATTGGCCCCGCCTTAAGCATGATTCATACATCGATTGGTCAATCTCAGGAGGAAAGGCAAAGGAATGTTGCAAGTTGCTCTTTTTGGACCCAACGAGCATCTTCGAATCGTGCCCCGCCTCTCGCTGCGCCTCAGCTAAGCGCCAGCCGACCTTAGCCGCCCCACCAACAGCATCATGGGTATTAACGTGAACTACAGACAGCTTCGGCCGGCTTTGTTCGGTGGCGCAAGCTGGTTTTTGACAATCAGTTGCCGTTGCGCTGCCGGGCCGAGAGCCATGGGTTGGCGCAACCGCCAACTTAGGTCCAAAATATTTATTATAGTTGTCCGTCAAATCTTTGTTAAAGATGATATCATCAGGAAATCGGGTAAGCTGTTTGACAGCGGCTGGATTTGCAAATCTTGACGAGGTGCCGAAATGCACTCCCGAGCCGTCCAGCCCGATATTTTCAATCTGTGAGACCATCGGGTATATGTAACAGCCTTTGTTCAGATATACCGTAAGCACCCAGTTCAGCGTCCATGCATCTAATTGCCCGCCCAATACGCGCCGGACCTGTGAAGGGATATCGGCGCCCGCCTGGCAAAGGTCGATACCTTCGGCAAGCGCCCGGCTATGCAATCCTGACAGGTCAGGATCAAAATGAGACCAGGCCCTTTTCCAGGTGGCCCATCCCCAGCTTCCTATCCGGGGATAGAAATATACGTCGAACGGATAATTCTTGAGCAGGTCATCAGGAATCGGGACCGTATATCCGTTGATGCCGAAAATCTTTTCATTGTCCTCATATTTCGACAGGCACTTAGCCATGAAGTCAAAGAAGAACGGACCCGGGACGCAATCATCTTCCAGAAGAATCATCCAGTCATGTTTTTCGAACACATAGTTCACGGCCGAGACAATAGACTTAGCCAATCCCAGATTAGCTTCTCTGCACACGATTGTCGGCCTGGTCCAGGTAATGCCCTCAAGCAGCCCTCTCGTCTGGAAAACGGCGGCAACATCTTTCTCGCTCCGGGGCGCATCTGAAAATATATACAGTTCCCCAATATCGCTCTGCTCCAGAGCCTTGAGGACCTGCGCCGTATGCCGCGGGCGATTATAACATGTTAGCACTACCGGAATATCTTTCACAATACGTTTTCCCAATTTGGTAATTTTGAACATGTTGCTGTCTGGAGCCTCTCCACATTTATCTCAACTGTATGTTCGCCACTTAGACATTCTTGATGCACAAAAAGTATATCGATTAATTGATCCAACCTGCCAATCCGATGGACTACGACATAACCCATTTTGGTCAACCGCTCGATGCACCTTATTGTGTCGCTGATTGTATGATTTGTGATAGAACCATGAAACGCTACATATATCTGCGGTATGTTCAATTTGCATACAGAATTAAGGACCGGGTATTCCGCTCCTTCAATATCCATCTTCAGGAACGATACATTATTGTACCGGTGCAAAAGGTCTTGTACTGATACAGCTTGCGATTCATAAAACTCGCCTGGTGAAACCGCGTGGTGATGCGGTGTAATTGAGTCGGAAACATGGGCAGGATTTCTATTTTTATAGACTCTTATCGTTCCATCACCTTCAGGAGCCAACGCCTTTTGCATGAAATGAAAATGTTCATTTTTGTTTCTCTGGATATATCTTTTTGCCTTGACCGTTGGGTCTATTCCGATAACATTGCATCCCTTCAAGTTGATTAACTCCAAATCTGCCGATATATCCTCCCCAACACCTGCGGAAATGACCGTACTGCCAAAAGGAATCAAATCTAACGCAACGGCGCACCGACCATATTTACTTCCAACCACTTGTACGTTCAAGGATATGTCATTCTTCGTATCCTGAATTGACAACAGACGTTCTGTTCCCGACTGAGATATATGATTCTGTTGATCGGCCATTGTATTTGAAGGTTGTGTATCATCTTCTGACATGCCTGACACCGACACCTCACGGCACAAACACCTTCGCTCAAGAGCTTTGGCGTCGGCGGTCCAACCTATATGCCTGTAAAGCCGGCAAATATTGGATACAGTGCTATAATCAGTCGGATTAAGCCTGAAAGCCTCTACAAAACACCTCATTGCTCCCCGAACATCTCCCATCTTCCAGCACAATAGCCCCAGATTGTTATGGGCTTCTACAAAGCTCGGATCAATTTCGAGTGCAGCCTTGAAGGCAGTTTGGGCACCTGCGCTGTCACCTCGCGTCATTAAAACCTTGCCCCTATCGTTAAGGTCAACCACCCGCCTGGCAAGTCCTGACCTCCGTTGCATTTGACTGTGAGAGCGGAACAAGTCCTGATTATGGTATAAATGCCCAGATGCGGATTCAGCATCAACGACCGTCCACCCCCGGGAATCTTTCGGAATCAGAAAATCATCACGCTGATAATACTTCTTGTAGCACTCTTGGAATATATCGTAATCAGGATGCTTATGTTTCAAACGCTCCAGTGATTCCTCTCTTAACCGCTTCTTATTTCCCCAATCCTTTTTCTCCTCACTCCTTCCATGGTAAAGGATCGCCTTTGGCCAATAAATCTGCTTTCTCATATCGGGCTCAATTTCGATCAACCGCCGAGCCAGGTCAATACCCTCCCCCCCGGATATAAGGTCGTCCCAACCACCGGCCAGGAAAAAGGGCGAAGCTTTGTACGCACTATTTCCTTCTCCGCAGCAGAAATACGGGAAAGGCCGCTCACCATAATAACGGTTTGGAGGGTAGGGGGCGGCATTTTTGTCCATAGGCCAAATCGAACCCCTGGCCACAATAGCTACGTACTTGTCGAAAGCCTCCCTGTAGCTTCGCAAAATATCAACTTCGGGAATCCCGTCATCATCCAAGAACAGGAGAACCCGCCCATTCGCAAACACAGCACCGAAATTCCGGGCCGTGCAAACGCCGGTGTTCCGATTGAGCCTTACATATGTATCAATAAATGGCCCCAGGCACTCAAATTCCCCCGCTTTCGCTCCGTTGTCAACGAACACCAGTTCAAAACTCTCGCCTCGCTGCCGGGCCAGTACCTCGAAATTTTTTACTGTATCTGGATGTAGCCGCCATGAAATTACGACTACTGAAATAGTCGGAGCCACTACCTGTCGCAAGCAGGTAACGTAATCAAAGAATTTTTGGTATGACGAAAATTTGCCATCCCAGCCTCTCTGCGCAAGTTGCTGTCTTAGTCTGTTTAGCTGATTCGAATGGTCACTTAAATCACCCTGCTCCGGGCAAGTGCTTACGGTTACTCGAAGGTCATAGCGCTTCCCGTTCTCAAGATACCAGTTCTCGATATCAGTTACTGATTGTTTCCCAAGGTCAGCCAAAAACTGTTTTGCCGCGGGACTGTCGTGGTTTTGAATTTCGCGGTTAAGGTATTTGAGGCTGCCGGGCTTCATGTCGAGAGCGACATAACACATAGCTCTTAAGAGATCACAGTTTTTGAATGTCTTTACGAAATCGGGACACATTGTCTCAGCGTTGTTTATCGCACCAACGCAATTGACATACTGGCGCTTGAGGAACATCCTGACAGCAGCAGTGAGCAGATTGACAACAACACGAAAGTCAGTCGGTTGGGCTTTTGACTTTTCGATATCATCACGGAAGCGTCTGAGAAAGTCCGAGCATACGCAGTTCTTCAGGGCGATATTGACGTCGGCTGGCGAAGCTGACTCAAGGTTGCGGACCGCATCCTTGAGTTTTTGTCGGTAGTACCGCATGTACAACTTCCTTTCGCTGCGAGGGTCAGCCAGGCCGATTTTGTGGCTTTGCGAGTCCAGACGAATCCTTTTCAGCATCAGAAATTCAGGGAGGTTTTTCAGTTGAAACCGGCCGGTTAAACGCACGTATTCAGCAACCTTTGCCAGCCAGAACGCATCGGCTCCCCACAGGTTCTCGTCGTACAACCCGACTGCATCAAAAAGTTCCTTTCTGATAATGACCGCGATATGACTCATCGTATGTCGCTCGGATAATAGGCCGTTTAGAATATCAGTGTGTCCCGTTAGAAACTCGTATTTTTCGGTATATTCCGGCCCCCTGAATTCGTCTATAAAATTCAGGTACCCTGAACCTACAATGCCTGAGGTGGTATCGCTCATTATCTCCTCATACAGCCGCTGGACCTTATTTGAGACCATGATGTCGTCGGCATCGTGTATCATGATAAAGTCGGAGTTTGCGCGGGTGATTGCAAAGTTTCGCCGGACATAAGGCCCTTCGTTAGTGTCGAAGTAGAAAGGTTTGATTCTGGCGTCTCTGGCTGAGTATTCGGCGATTATGCTCGCGGTGGCGTCGGTGCTGCCATCATCAAGACAGAACAGTTCCCAGTTCGGCATTGTCTGGGACAGGATGCTGTCAAGAGCTTCGGTCAAAAATTGCTCACAGTTGTAACAGGACATGATGATGGAAACTTTGGGTCTGTCGGAGCGGACTTGCGGGGCGATCCGTTTTTTTTCGGTAGTGCTCAGGGCTTTGGCGCTTCCGACATGGACGTCATTCACTTTCGATGATGTAATGAAAGCGCGCAGGCGCTGCATCCACAACGGCAAATTAAATTCAGCGGCTATTTTTTTGTGCGCGGCTACTCCCATTGTTTTGCACATTTGCGGATTGTGGGCCAACCTTGTCATGTACTCAGCCATTGCATCGATATCACCCTCTTCTACGAGAAAGCCTGTTACACCGTGCTGTACCTCGTCGACAATACCTTCGTGCAACGTAGAGACAACGGGTAGTCCTGCCGCGGAGGCTTCGAGGATGATGTGAGGCAGACCCTCGGCATCCCCGGTTTGCGGGTCGGTTATCGAATGCTGCACATATACACATGAATTGCGCATCTGTGCCATCACGCCTTCATGCGGTTGATTACCATGCAACGTTACGGCATTGCTCAAACCGTACGAGTCAACGAACTGCTGAACATTTTGACGCAGCGGGCCATCGCCAATAATATCAAGCGTACAATCAGGGATTCGATCGTGGACCTTCTTGAAGGCCTGCAACAACAACAACGGCGCTTTTTTGGGAACCAGGCGAATCACCGAGATGAAGCGACACAGTTGTTTATTCGGCTGGGCCTCGACTGCCGATGGAATTTCGACGCCGTGCGGAATAACCTGTATTTTGTCCGGGCTAATTCCGACGGCGACAAGGCGATCCGCCATTGATTTACAAATCGCGATAACTCCGGTGACATGAGATCCCATCCATTTGTAATACATAACCATTTGGGGATTACGCAACAATTTGCTGGCATCATAGCCGAGGAAATGAACGAATATCGGCAGATGCAGCCGTCTGCGATTCAGTTCGACAATGCTTTGGCCATAGCAGCCATATTCGCAGAGGATATGCGTTACTCCATGCTGCTGCAAGAACTGAACGACCTGTTCTTCCACTTCGGAATAATATGCTGTTACACCGCCTGAATGGGGTGTAACCAAACATGGTACGGATGGGCGCGCACCTTCACATATTTGGCCGGTTACAAGAACCGTTCTGCCGGGTGCAAGATTGTCAATCTGCCGGGTGATAAATGTTTCAGAAACCGCACCGATTTGAGGAGTAAAAATCGCAAGACAGCCTATTTGACCCGGCTCGGCCTGCGGTGATTGTGTTAATATGTCCCGTCGCTGCCGGGTTCGTTTTGTCGACTTGCAACTATCCCTGAGTGCGTCTTTCATATTCAGAACAGCACGTTGGGCGGCGTTACCGTCGTCAATATGCAAATGTTGCCCGGCAAATTGCTTCTGCAGGATAAGCCGCTGCCGTCTCGCCTCGCTGTCATATAAAAACCTGTTACACAATTGTGACAGGGGTTCGTTATCTTCGAAGACCTGCCACGCTGAATCGGTAAACGTGACAGTATTCTTACTACGAACGAAAATAGTCGGTATGCCCTTGTGCAGGAACAAAAGGGACGCCGTTCCCACGTAAAAGAACATTACGCCAATATCAATAACAGGCAACAACTCATCAAGAGTGTACTCACTGCATACATATATATTCTTGCATGAACCAAAAATGCGCTTATATAACCGGACGTGGTCAACGCGCGGACTTACTTTGATTATAATCTGAATATCCTGATTGAGTGCCAACGAAGCAATTTCATCACAACGTGCGAAGAATTCTTTTATATTGACCGGCCAGACATTGGCAAAAATACTACGTGTTACTACACATACTGTTTTTTTATTCGGAGAAAGGCCCGTTTCCTCGTACAATCGGTGTGTCTTAACATTTGTTTGCGATTTTATGACTCTCTCATTAATCGGCGAGCCTGTGACAGTAATCGGTGAACTGTCAATTTTGAAGCGTTGATTGAGTTGGCTGACAGTCTCGGCACCCCAGGCCAAATACAAATCGCCGTGCGGCTGGAACTCCTCAATATCCCCCACATAGCCGTGGGGACATTCAACTGTAAGAATTCCTTTCTGCTTTGCCACTTCAGTAAACACGCGGATACTTGATGAGGCCATTTCATCTGTCAGAACAACATCGGGGTTCATAATGCGAATTGCTTCAGATGCTTTCTGAACGATTAATGGCAGTCGTGCAAAACTATTCCATATAGACGTCCAATGAAAGTTAAGGTAGGGATTTTTCAATATATCCGTGCTATCCAACCGGCTGCGAGATTTCTCCCATTGGTTAAATACGTCCAGAAGCCGCCTTTGCGTCTGCACATACTCGGTGCTCTGATTATAAGTCGAAACGTCCGATAGGCTTGCAAAACGCGTATCCTCCGGCAAACGGAAGCCTGCCCGTCCGTTCCTCTGCTCTATCGAGTTACCTAAATTTAATAACAATCCTTCACAACCGGCCTGATTGTTCCACGCCTGAACAAACGGCCCCAGAATAATCAGATGAAACGGGCTGCCAACGGCGATAAGTTTTGACGAGTTTTCATCCTTCCAACAATCGAAGGCGAAAATCCGCTCTCCAACTCCGCTCATATTTTCTGGTTTTGGGGATTTTGACTCAGGGGATGGGGTCTCAAATGGTATCTGTTCAACGGTGATACCGCGTTTATATGCCTCCCATAGCAACACGCCTTCAAAAACACCATTTTTATTATTGTCCCGATGGCGGTCACGACAAGGCGTCTCCGATCTGCCCACCAAAATAACATTGCTGACCGCATACGTGTTAAAAACCTGCTCCAGTATTATTCGGGCTCGGACTGCCTGGCGGAAAAAGTGGGTATGCTCCAGCCGGATAAGCTCTGCAAGGTTAATCCCTTCATACACTAACGACTGCTCAATAGGCCGGTACCAGCCGTCCCGCAGGGATAAGGCCTCATCTTCAATCTTCATCCAATCATTGCCACCGACAAAATCGCCCGCCCACAGTACCGCTTTGGCCTCAGAGGCCAGTTCGTGCCACACCTCAGGATCCGTTGTAAGGTAGAGGATGTCTTGTGTGGGAGCATGTGACACCTTGGGCCGGATAAACCGAAGCTGCTGTTCATTTTTTATATACATCAAACAACTCATCAGCTTTTGGGCCTTTCCATATTCATTTTTTCAGTACAAAGCCATCACGTTAGACCATAGGCGCACCATAAGTCCGCAGTATCAGGTGAGCAACAGCTATGCCAGTATGGCCAAATGGGCAATTTTCGATGAATATAGCGGTTTTTGAGGTGAAAAAGAGGGGTACTGGATAGGATTTGACGGCGGGAATCAGATGCAGTGTAAGTATTCCATACGGACGGCCAGACTCTTTACACTGGGTGAGTGATAGGGAAATCTCATATTAACCAGATCGGCGAATGGGGGCGGTTTAATACCATGTCCTCTATGTTATTCATCGATCTGATTTTTGGAGTACATTACATACACAAAAAAAAACTTTACCAGCGGCTGATGAGAGGATATACTACGAAAGAGAATATCTTCGATAGCTGTTGAGATAGTCAAGACGCAGAAAGGTTTTCCTGCGAAGGAGTCGCGGATAAAGGAATACCTTAAACAATCGTACGGTTCGCAACTTCAAAAAAGAGTACTCGCTATCTGCAGGCGCGCAGTGAAGGTTGTCTATTAATCAACCAGGTTGGAGTAAATCATATGCTTCGTGATAAGATAATTTTAGTTACTGGTGGCACAGGATCATTCGGCAAAAGGTTTGTAAGAGAAATTCTTTCCAAATTCAAACCTCGAAAGGTTATCATATATTCAAGAGATGAATACAAGCAACACCTAATGCAAAAACAATTTGCAAAATACTCAGATCGTTTGAGATTTTTTCTTGGTGATGTAAGAGATAGATACAGACTTTACAGGGCTTTCGAAGGTGTGGACTACGTGGTTCACGCCGCGGCTTTAAAACAAGTACCGGCGCTGGAATACAATCCTACAGAAGCAGTTAAAACAAACGTCATAGGAGCAGATAATATAGTTAATGCGGCTATAGATAGAAACGTGAAAAAGGTCATAGCTCTCTCCACAGACAAAGCAGTCAATCCTATAAATTTATATGGTGCGACGAAGTTAGTTGCGGAAAAAATATTTATTGCTGCAAATGCATACAGTGGGGGAAAAGTCAAATTTTCAGCAGTCAGATACGGCAATGTGATAGGTTCCAGGGGTAGTGTTATTCCTTTCTTTTTGGAATTGAAAGAAAAGGGGATTACAGAATTTGTCATTACTGACAAAAACATGACACGTTTCTGGATTACTTTGGATCAAGCCGTTGATTTGGTTGTAAGAGTGATTGAAAAGTCGGAAGGAGAAGAGATATTTGTTCCTATTATTCCTTCTATGAAAATCACCGATTTGGCGAAAGCGATTGAACCGAATTGTACGTTCAAGTTCATAGGTATCAGGCCGGGTGAAAAACTTCATGAAAGTCTGATTTCAGGTGACGAATCGAGAAACGTCAGAATATTTGACGGCATATATGTAATCATGCCCCAGTTTTCCGCCTTTGAAGACAGTATGGCAGAGAAAAAGTATAACAAATACCCTTCGGTTAAAGAAGGTTTTGCATTTCAAAGTGATACAAATGAAGCATGGTTGAGCCAAGAGGAAGTCAGGGAAATGATAAGAGGGATGAAAATTGAGTAAGTTTATATCTTACGGTAGGCAGTGTGTCGAAGAGGATGACATCGAAGCAGTAGTCGGCGTGCTAAGATCTGATTATCTTACACAAGGGCCAAAAATAAGAGAATTTGAGGATTCGCTTGCGTCGTATTGTGGTACGCGTTTTGCGGTATGTTTTTCGTCGGGAACTGCTGCGCTTCACGGGGCATATTTTGCCGCCGGGTTGTGCAATAATGATGAAATAATTATGTCGCCTATGACATTTGTAGCAACTGCAAATGCGGCTCTTTTTCTTGGAGCCTGCCCTATATTCGTTGATATCGAGCCGGATACCGGCAATATCGACGTTGATTTAATCGAACCGGCAATTACCAAGAAAACGCGGGCAATCATACCTGTGCATTTTGCCGGACATCCTGTTGAATTAGATAAGGTGTCAAAATTGGCCGAAAAGCATGGTCTGATATTGATAGAGGATGCATGTCATGCCCTTGGAGCACAGTATCGTGATATCAATATCGGCAATTGTAAGTACTCTGATATGACTATATTCAGCTTTCACCCCCTAAAGGCAATTACTACCGGCGAGGGCGGCGCTGTTCTCACCAATGATGAGGATTTTTACAAAAAGCTCATTATGTTCAGACATCATGGTATTACCAAAGAAGATGATGCTTTTCAAAAAAGAAAAGAAGTCTGTGGCAAGTGGTATTACGAAATGCAGCACTTAGGCTACAATTACAGACTATCCGACATTCACTGCGCTTTAGGTATTTCTCAGCTCAAAAAGCTTGATGGTTTTATCGAAAAAAGAAGAGAAATGGCCGGGAAATATTCTTCGGCCTTTAGGTGTAATGAATTTTTTGATATTTGCGCCGAAAAAAGCTATGCAAAATCTGCATGGCATCTGTATCCAATCAGATTAAAGGACAAATTCAAATCCTGCAAAGCTGAAATATTTGCTGGATTAAGGGAAAGGGGATTAGGCGTACAGGTTCACTATATTCCCGTCCATATTCAACCATACTATCAACAACTCGGCTATAAGAGCATCTATCCAAATGCAGAAGATTTTTACGCCAGAGAGATAAGTTTGCCTTTGTATCCTTCAATGTCCGCAGAGGATGTGGATTTTGTTATCGAAAACGTACTCGAAGTATTCACGTGTAGAATTACAGCCTAAAGGTGTATAAATTGGACCGAAGATGAACAAAAGCGTTTGGAACATAAAAACACAAGTGGAACATATCTATAAAAAACGGATTTTCAATTGAAAACGGTTGCCATAGTCCAAGCAAGAACATCTTCAACCAGATTGCCACTAAAGGTGCTTAAGGAGCTTCCCTATGCAAGCGGTATAACTGTTTTGCAGCAGGTTATACGCAGACTAAAGAAAAGTGAAAAACTCGATAATATCATTATCGCTACGACAACCGACCCAGAGGATGATGAAATTGTAAGGTTGGCTAAGAAAGAGCAAGTTCTGTATTTCAGAGGCAGTAAAGACGATGTTTTGTCAAGATACTACTTGGCGGC
>SDBT01001089.1_pt1 | contig 46571 bp, 38 predicted proteins | sample 2277101 | NCBI WGS metagenome assembly SDBT01 (sample SAMN10404973, study PRJNA504765) | marine sediment metagenome | isolation source: marine sediment core GS10_PC15, 103 cmbsf | place: Arctic Ocean: Southern Knipovich Ridge | collected 2010 | reverse complement strand
CGGGAATCTTATGTTTGGCCGGGCCGGTTTTGCCCCCCCCCGTCGGGGCCCCAGGCCTCTGGCCCCCAAGCCTATGGCCCCCCGGGGGGGGGGGGGGGAGGCAGTGCCCGGACGCTATCCCCTTTACTCCTTTGCCTTGGTGGCCTGGTATTTGGCCCTGGCGTCGATCACCCATTTCACCCCAGCGCCCATGTCCCAGGTCGGCTCCCATCCGTTGGTGTTCTCGTTTGAACGCCTCTTGAAGCAGCCTTCAACCAACTCGACCATTTTCTTGTAGGCGGGATCATCCTTGCTCTTGAAGCCTTTTATCTGCCCCCAGCCGCCCTCGCTGACGGGAAGCGGCATCATCAGTATCCTGCTCTCATCCGGTTGGGCAACATTCACAAGAGTGTATTCCGGCTGGCCGGCTATCTTGTCACCGAACATCTGTTTGATGTAACTGTTCAATTCCTTGAGTTTACCGGCGTCAAACCGGCGATCTTCGATCCTGTTTGGGAACAGGTCCCCGAAACACTGACCATTCAGATCCAGCCATTCAATAATCCGCATGTAACTTTCACGGTCAACATCAATCAGCTTCTTATGGTTCTTGTCACCCTTGGCCAGCATGTGCGCGACCTTGTTTGAATAGGCGAAGAACTTGCGTGGGTGACTTATGTTGTACGTAACATTCGTACCCTTGTACTTCCCATTCATGTAACCCTTGTCTCCCACCCGGTGTTCCCCTCTCTTAACAATCTCCTGGAGTGACTGCGGGTACGGCCCCCTGTTCTTCAGATACGTCAGATTGACGTCCTTCTCAGTCTTTTCCAGGCCATGGCACTTGATGCAGTACCTGTCGAGCACGGGCTGGACCGTCCGGGCAAAGCTCATGCCGCCCTTGTACTGCGGGCCGGCGGCCGGCTTGAGGTCCATCGGCGTCATCCGGCTCATCTTCGTCACCGACCGCATGCTGGGCGTAGTGCCCACGGGTTCATGACAACCCACGCAGCTTTTCTGCTCACCCGGCTGGAGATAGAACTGGCTCTTCAGGGTTAATATCGCCATCCCGTCTTCATCAAGGGTTTGGACTTGCAGTGCCACATTCGCCGGCACCTTGAATACGGCCGACCCGTCCTCGTCGACGGGAACAGTACCCAGCACCTTCTTTGGCAAGTCATTTGGGACGGTCATGGTGCATGATGCCCGGCTATTGCGCGGCTGGACACCCAGCGCGATCACGCGAAGCGCCTTGATCATGCCGGGCTTGATAACTCCCTTGGGGTCATTTTCCACGCGGGTGAGGTACGCGTTCTGGAGGAAGACTGTTCCGTAAGGTGCGGCGTAGGGTTGTAACGTCGATGGAAGAATCGGCGGACGTTTGCGTGGCTTGATAGGTATGGGTGAGAAGGACGCAACTTCGGGATCTTCATAAATCAAGTCACGCCCGCCAAGAGAATCTATAAGGTAAATGCCCCTGTCCGCCGGCGGCGGCACGGATCCTTGCGAGTGAACTCGATGATTCGCCCGCGAGGCCAGAAAGATATTCTCGCTGAGCGGATAGGGATGACTGTAATGCGGTTCCGGCCAGCCGTGGCTTTCGGAATACGGCGTCTCGGGCGTGATGTGCGTTATCGCTTCCTCGCCGTTCTCGCCAATGTTCGTATCAATCACAACAGTTGTTCCGGTGTTATAGCTGTGATGACCCTGGCCCGTGGCGACGATCTTATGACTGCCGGGAATGGGCGTGGCTTCAAGGAACTGGTGAGGGACAATCATATCGTTCCCGAAGAAGTGCGCGACACCCGTTCCATCCGGGCGGCACCACCAGAGCTTGTGGAAATACATTTCGTGCCTGTTCGTGTACTCCCATCGCGTAAACACGATCCGGCCGTCATTCAGAACCGCCGGCTCGACTTCATTCTCGTTGCCAAATGACAACTGTTGGATGTTGTCTCCGTTCTTGTCGCATCGGTGAAGGGTCCAGGCCGGATTCCACCTGCCGCCATGACAGCGGCCGAACGATTGGCATCGAGCGGAGATGAATACGATACCACCATCCGGCAGGTAACAGGGGTCGTTGTCCTCGATCAATACGGTGGCGCGATTGTTCCAGGTTTCGAACTTGTCGCGTTTCGTTCCTGTCAGCTGGCGGACCCAGGATCCGTCTATGGCTGCTTCCCAGAGAAAGAAGCGGCGCAACTTGGCGTCTTTCTCCGTATGGTCACAAAACGCGAACACCACTCGCTTGCCGTCATAGCTCAGGTCGGGATTGCGGTACGCGCCCGGTGGCATCTTGCCTTCAAGTATCGTCTTGACCTTCGGCTTACCACTCTTCCATCCGGTCAATATGGTCAGACCTTTACCTATCCGGCTATGCCTGCCCAGGTGCTGGTCGCCATTATGACTGTAAAGAGGCGGCGGATTGCGGTTTATCAGGATACTGTCGAAATCAAGAGCCGGCAGGCGGGAGAGGATCCTCAGCCGCAACGCTTTCATCGCCCTATGGACAGCCAAATACTTATCCAGATCATCTAAAGAGGCCTGCAGCAGCTTCTCGAGTTTCTCCCTTTCTTTCTCAGCCGCAACCACGGATGGCACTGTCTTGCTGACATGCTCGATCGTCTTGGAAATGAGATCGGGGTACTCGCTGATGGGTTTCATTTCCTTGATCAGCTTATCCCACTCTTTCTGCTTCTGAGGAAAGCCGTATTGGTAGTCAAATTTGGTTGGATCCAACTGGTAGTATTCCCGCCGAAACGTTGAATCGAACATCTTCAGCATGCTGGGAACCTGCTTTACATCTGCAACTTTTTTGCGAAGGTTCATGAAGTCGCGATAGTGGATCGCCGCGTAGCACAGGTTCTTTACGCTGCGATAATCCGCGCCTGTAGTCGCTTTTTCCGCAGCCTTCTCTATCGCGCTGATGATTGCCGGATCGGTCTGTTTGTCGCTGCCGTACCTTTGCTTTGTATAGTCTGTCAGGGCCCCGACTGCTTCGGTGATATCAAGCGGAGCGAATCCCACGGGCAGCATGGGTGCATCGTTGCGACGATCCAGGCCTGCCTTGTGGATTACGGAGTAGCGTTTACCACGCAAACGTTGCCAGGCTTTAAGGTTAGGAAGGTGGGTAGATGAGTCTATCCAGATCATGGCACGGTATGCTTCTATCTTTCCGGATATCCACTTATACCGGCCATCGAGTTTAAGTACTGTTTCGCATTGGTTCAGCTCGAAATCGCCTGGTCCCCCGTGCCATCTCAGCCTGGGCTCATCCGAAGTCGTCATCTTGACAAGAGTTTTGCCATCCTTTGACCGCAACGGATTCTTCACGCCGTCGCCGCTGTCCAGAGTGACAGAACGCAAGGTCAGTTTTTCGCCCGTTCCGATGTATAACTTCTGGACTCCCGATACGTTTAGCCGGAAATCAACTCTTTCAGTTCCTTCCAATGCCTTCGGAAAAACAATCAATGGAAGTTTGGCCTCATTGCGATACGCCGGTATTGCCGTGCCGTCCTTCTTCTCCTTCTCGACAATATCATTTACAAGGGCGATATACGTCTCGATGTTTGTGTTCTTTTGCTCAGTCCGCGCAGCATCCTTGGCAGCCGAGATCGTGCCGGCCCCGACAGCAACGATCGAACAGGCCAGCATGAACACGAACAATGCCAGTGGGAATCGACGTTTCATGGTCTCTAACACTCTGATAGGAATGTTAACCAATGCGGGCTTGAAAAGAGTCGCATAAAAGAGAACGGTGCCAATCGCAACGATCGCCACGGCAAGGTAGTTCCCTCTCATCGTTTGGTCCTTCCGTTGCCAAGGTGGGATAGAATTGGTGGGAAAGCGGTGATGAAATGGGAGTATATCACTCCCAATCACACAAGTCAATTAGTATCCCCAGGTGAACGCGCAGCCGGGACACGAGGGAATCGCGATGACATGGTTTAACCGCAGAATGTAACCGCGGAGAACGCGGAGGAAACGGGGGTCTGAAAGAAAACGACAAGCAGGGAACGGCGTTCAATTGACAATTGGACCTGCCTGCCCAGCTGACGCTAGCCAGGTAGGCAGGACTTGCAGATTCGAAATATCCCTTCCCCCAGGGGACGCATGGAACACCCGGTTATCCCTCTCGCTCGAATCGTCGCATTAGAGGTCAAAAAGCGTTCCTTTGTCGGGCTTCGTTGGCCGGATGAACCGCAGCTTCATGCCCTTGTCCGTAAATGCGCCCTTGCGCCGGCCAATGGGAGGATCGACGACTTCAAGTTGTCCATCTCGTTCGAGCTTGCCAAGGGTGCGCCGGTAGTTGCAGGCTGGTGTGTTCACAAGCACGTATTCTTCGACTTCCGCAACGGTCATGGCTTGGCCGTGTAGGGCCTTGGCTAGGTCACGAGCAAGATCGTTATCTCCGTACGTGAAGAGCGGACCAAGCTGGCTTGCGAACTTGTCAGAGAACTGGAAGCCTCCGGAGCGATCCACGGTCCACATCGCTCTTTTCATCTCTTCTAAACCGCGCAGGTTGTTGGTGCAGAAGAACAGCCAGTAAATGAGGCAATTGTTTTGGTCCCGCATGGCAAATGGGTAGGCGTACCTCGCGCCCCCCCGATCATGGAGTGCATCCAGGTAGATGTCTCGGAATCGCTCCTCCTTCGCTTTGCCCGAGAGTGCGGCCACCGGCATCCATTCGTCGCCACCAAAGGCTTTTGTGATTCCCGCGTGCTTGGTTTGATCAGTCATGAAGGGGTGGAGCAGATTCCAATTGAGATAGGAGAAGACCTCGCAGACCTCATGCTCGAGAATGCGCCGGATGAGGCCCATCGAAAACGACGAATACCCGAACTGGTCCAGGAAGAAGAGAGCCGGCCCGAGTTGGCGGTTGTCTTCTTCACAAGCGTCGATGATGCTGTTGATGACCTGTTCACAATCCCCTTCGATTGGATCGTCGATGACGACTCGTCTGGGCCTTTCCAGCTCCGAGCGTCTTGCTGCAACCAGGCGCTGGAGATGCTGGACACGGTCGGAACGTAATTCGATCAGTTTGATTTGGACCGGTACGGGGAAATCATGTGAGTGGGTGAGTGCGGTTTCGATGGCTACCAGGGGGCTGCCGGGAATACTGTCAGTGTACTCCCCGGCGCCGGCGAGCCCGTCAACATAAAGCAGTCGTGCACCGGGGCGGGCGATGATCTGGGACTGGTGCGCGAGAATGGGGAGCCACCGTTTCAAGTATTCACGCAGTATCTGATGCTTCGCTTGAGTGTGCGGGTCAGCATCGTAGACAGTATCGTCTGGTTCCGGCATGCCGCTCTATCCCCCGGTCGCTGCAAGCAAAGGCATCTCATCCCAGGTCCGACCGTCAAGAACGCGGCCGGCCCTCTTCTTGTGGACTCCGCCCCATTGTTTGAAGAAGAAGGGTACGCCACGCTCATAGCACCGGTCACGTATCTGTCGGACCCAAGCTGGAGCCATGGGCCTAGCCCCCGGTCCGGATTCACCGCCTACGATTACCCAGTCGATGCCGGCGATGGGAAGTTTCGGTATCGGACCAAGCAGTGGCTCAACGGATACGAATCTTATCTTCGCGTCGGTTTGTTGTAGATCGTGAACGCGATAGGTCACCGTCGCATTCTCAACGCTTGTTCCCAGCCAAATGTTCTGTCCCCAAGTCAGATGGGAAGACAACTCCCGAGCGCGTTCGGGTCGCTTCGTCAACACCTGAAATGTGTGCTGAGGACAGCGGTTCATGACATCAAATACCGTTCGAATGAAGTGCTTCGGAACGCGCTTGTGAAATAAGTCGCTCATGGAGTTGACGAATATCACTCGCGGGCCGGCCCACGACAACGGTGTCTCCACTGAGGGGTAGTGCAAGTAGACTTCCCCGTTCCACCGTCCGCGGTTGTCAAGGACGTGCAGGTACGCCGCTTTCTTCCCCGGACATCGGCCCCTTCTGGCATCGGCTTCGGCCATTGCCGCCAGACGCTTAGCCATACGTTCGGCGTAGCAGTTGGCGCACCCTGCACCAACCTTCCGGCAACCCACCACAGGGTTCCACGTCGCGTCGGTCCACTCGATGGTCGAAGCTTGCGCCATGGCCAACTCCAAGTTCACTCAGCTAAATTATACCTAACATAGCCCGTACAATCAACCCATCGGCCCGTTCGATTCAACGTTGTCCTTTGTATCGGCCAACAACAGCGTGCCGCGGCAACACATTATCTTGGCCCTCCGCGTGGTTGGTCTTCCTGGTCGCCTTTGTTGCTCCCGGGGAGCGACTTGAGCCAGCGGCACAGAAGCTTCCAATCTACACGAAGTGTCTGCTTCACGCGCTCCCAGGTCGTCTTTCGCTCGGCAAAGTCAGCAGCCGGGCCACCGGCCTGGAACAGCACGGCAAAATGGGTCACAAGGGCAGCCAGGAGGACGTAACCCAGCAGTACTTGAACTGCGAGGATGATGTGCCCCCCGAGGCTGTCTGCGCGGGCGTATATATCGCCGAATCCAAGTGTGGTCATCGTGACGATCGAGAAATAAAGGGCCCGCCAGGGGACCAGCCAACCAGGAACAACAACGCCGTCTTTCTCAAAGAGATTCTCGATCATCCCCGTGTTGGCCCCATCACTCAGTAGGTAACACCCGACCCCGACGAACAGGTACATCCCGGCGAAGAAAACGGCGCAGCAGTAGAGCGATTGGATGATGCGCCAGGTTGAATTGCCGTAGTCGGACATCTCCCAGAAGAACTGCACCGGCCATCGCAGGAAAGGGTGCTTCTTGTACCACTCCTTCCACCCGATGCGCCGGATGTTGTATTTGAGGAGCTGCTTGAGGCCGGGTGGGACGCGAGCACTGTCCAGGCCAACACCTGTGAAGTCTGTGTCCTTGTCGATGTGGTCCCTCCAGATAATTGTCTCCCCATCCACGGCGGCCATGTTGAAATCCGTGGCTCTGACATCCGCTCCGGAGAGATCCGCGCCTTGCAGGCTGGCCTCCTGGAGGACCGCGCCTTGCAGGTTCGCCTCCGAGAGGTCCGCGCCTTGCAGGTTGGTGAGTCGAAGGTTCACACCTTGCACGTTGGCTTCCCGGAGGTCCGCCCTCTGTAGGTTGGCGTACGATAGGCGCGCGTCTTGCAGGTTGGCGTATCTGAGGGCGGCGCCTTGCAGGTTGGCTCGCGATAGGTCGGTGTGTTGGAGGTTAGCACCCCGCAGGCCTGCGCCTCGAAGGTTGGCACCGCCGAGTTCCGCGCCTTCCAGGTTGGCTTTCGAGAGGCGCGCGCTTTGCATGTTGGCGCCGGAGAGGTTCGCGCCTTGCAGGTCGGCACGTTCGAGGTGGGCGCCTTGCAGCTTGCCCGCAGAGAGGTTGGCAGCTTGCAGGTTGGCGCTTCCGAGCCGCGCGCCTCGGAGGTTGGCTTCCCGGAGGATCGCGCCTTGAAGGTGAATCTCGACTCTAGGGTTCGCATCGCGCCAATCGTTCCACTCGGTCATATCCTTCTTTTCCGAGCAGCGCTTGAGCATGTTGTACTGCTCGATAATGCATCTTGCTCCAGGCTCGAACTGGTATTCGCGATATTTGGTCATGTGTACGCCGCCCCAAAGGTCCCCAAGGGGTTCGTGGGGGCGCTGGGGGGATTTTCGCCGGCGGGATTCATTCTTCTTCGCCGCTTTTCGCTTCCTGGGTTTTGACTCGGCCATGTGGGTACCCCATAACGACACGCGTGATCATAATCATAGGCAGAAGGGTGCTAAGCCGCAAGCGGCCGGTAGGCAGCACAAGTGATCAGTGAGCGGTAATCAGTGATCAGTAATCAGTGATCAGTAATCAGTAAGCGGTGACCTCTAACCACTAACCCCTGAACAGCACACGCGGCCCAATCCGGCTTCGGCTCGGGCCTTCGCCGAGACGAGGGGGCCGCCGCTAAACACCCTGTTTCCTACGACCTCCCCAAGGGACAGGTACGACCTACGACCTATTCTCTCCCCTGGGGACACCTCTGCGCCCTCTGCGTGCTCCGCGGTTGCATCCAGCGATTGGTTATGCCCTCTATCTTATCTGGATCCGGTATCTGTGCATGATCAGGAGATGAATCTGGGTCGCATCTGGGTCCAGGATGCCCAAACCCCTGCAATCTATCGAGTTTGTCCACATCACCCAGGTGCAGAGCATGCGCCGCTTGGAATACCCGGCTGAGTAGGTGCCGTCTGACTCTTCACAACCGTCAGCTTCAATCCCCAGTGTGGGTGCAAGCTTCACTGCCTTGCGCATGTCCCCAGTTCCTGCCAACCTCTCGAATCCTGCCGGTGGCCTATTGACCCAGACCAGCCCTCCCAGAATGCAAAAGACGGCTGCCACTATCAGCAACCACAGCCAGTGTGATTTCTTGTTTTCTTCCGGCATAACGTTAAAGCTCAGCAGGAAAAAAGGGAAAAAAGGGGGAAAAAAGGGGAGAAAAAAGGGGACATTCTACTTTTTTGCCTCTCGTAGCGTTTGCCCTTAAAAAATAGGACATTCCGTCTTTGTGCTTAAAAAGTAGAATGTCCCCTTTTATTCCCTTTTATTCTTCGCCCACTCTTCCGCTCGATCGCCTCTCTGGTTCTGCATCCAGCAACATTACTACGTCGGGCAACTCTGTCACGGACGCAAACCGTTTCCACAGCAAGAACTCTGACCGCACGGCCGCCAGGAGGAACCAGACGAATATCAGCCACCCCCAGTGCCTCTCGCCCATCGCGAAGCTGACAACATTGTGAATCATCGCAGCAAGACAGCCCAGGCACTCGACAAGAAACAGGCTTCGGAAGGGGAACCACCGTGCCAGCACCGCAAAGACGATGGCGAGCACCCCAATGCTTGCGGACTCAAGATCGAAAGGTGTCGCGTCGATTCCGGCCTCTGGATTTGCGGAGACCGGGAGGGAGGTTAGAAGAAGGAACACGCCAAAAACAGCGGCAAACCAGAAGCGTTTCCTGAAGACCCACTTCAGTTCCCGATATGTGGCTGGGGGCCACCACGCGCGGATGGCCGCCGCATCGACACGCGTAAGTTGGAACATGACCTTCTTTGGCTTTTTGACGGCAAGGACCGGAGCAAGCGGCCAGAGCTGCGAGACAACCGCCTTCTCCGGCACTTCGGCGCGTGGAATATCGAAGGAATCGGCATGTCCCACCCCTTGAATTCTCAAGGAGTCCGCGAGAAATGACAATTGCCAAGTCTTCTTACCCGATACAAGCGTCAGTTCAAATGTCTTCACCTCATTCACGAGAATCTCCCAACTGCCCAAGAAAGCGAGCACAACAACTATCAGGCAGTGTACACCCCTGGGGCCCTGACGGCTTGGGTATCTTCGATTTTCGAACGCCGATTGGTGCTAAGCCACCCTTCGACTAGCTTCCGCCTTCGCCGAGGCTATGGGGGACTTCGCAGGGCAAGCAAGCGGCATTCCCCAATTCATCGTCGTTGTCGTTCAAATCGTAAACAGGCATTCGGAAATCGCCATTCGCAAGCTTGTCCCCTACGTATCTGTCCGTGGAACTTGGCTGCGAGGCTTGCGCTTCCGAACAAGATCAACGATTCCCAATATGCCACCGGTGAAGCCCAACATTTTCAGGGCACCGGATAGCATAATGATTTCGCGAAGGCGGATACCGGCAAGTGACAAACCCGCAACATATATTCCCGCGGCAATTCCGAGAACGACACCCTTGGGTACCTTTCTGGAAACCAACCATAGGACAGCGAGGCCGCCGAGAACCAATACGACAGCAAAGGCCAGCAGAATGAAGCCGTAATGTACCGATGACGTTGCGGGAGAAGACGGCGCCGCCGATGGAGTCCAATTTGATTCGCCCTTAAGGCCAGCCAGCGTTTCCGCGAGCAAGCTTTGCAGTTCCGATTCGCGATCGGCGGGGCCCATCAGTACCACTTGAATTGCGCGTCGTTTCAACGGGATTTGGGTTTTGTAAATGACGATTTCGATCTCACCGACTTGTAGTGGCACCGTGATGACATCGACGACGTACCCCTGCCATTGTGTTGTGGACAAACGGCCCTGAAATCCCGGCGGCATGTGTTCCGGCTTGAGACGTTCCCTGCCGATTATGCTACGCATTTGCTCGATGGCCAGGGTGATATCGAGCCGGTCATCCGTGGGATGGCCAAGAACGAAACAATGTACGATGTCAGGCGGAGCGCCGGAAATATCGGGATTCGGAACGAAACCGTCTGGCAGTGTCAAGGTAAAGCCGCGGACATCGTCAACGACGGTTTGACCCGCACCGAGATGCGATGAGAGCAACACGATGATCGCGGCGGAAACAGCCAATGCGCGGCGGGTTGTGAATCGCTCACTGTCGTGAATGGGTAGCCGTGTCATGGCGAAACAATGCTCACTCTTGAACTCGCAGCGACTCAAAGAACCGCTCAACGGCGGGGTTTTGTTCATCGGTGGGGTCGACTATTGCCTGAAGCGAATAGGCTCGCCCATCAAGAATATAAACCTCTGCAATGTAACAACTGGCCGTCCCTTTCTCTGAACGATGTCCACATACTCTACGCGCCAGGCCCGCCGGCCTGTTTCGGTTTTCCCATTTGTCAATCTTCACTCGAGCATGATCGCACGCGCTGATGAGCATGCTCTCCTTGAACTGCAGGTCCGTTTTTTCACCCCGATGCTTCTGGACGTCATCCAGGACCGCTACGCCAAACCCACCCAGTTTCGAGGCTGCAGAATATCCTTTGCTCTTGACCGAGATCCCCATCTCTGTGAGCCTCCTGTTCACCTTCACGGAGATATCTCTGATGTCTCTTGCCGGAAAATCGACCTGAAATCTTCCTTCCGGGTCTTTGTAGTGGGTCCAGTGTAATTGCGCCCCGGTTCGCTGCTTTATAAGCTGCGTCACAATGCCAAGCAAGAAAACGGCCACCGCACCGGCAACCAACCAGCGCCAAGGGCGCTTCCCCTTTGACCGTGGTGCCGGCGGCGGTTGACGCAATGGTGGCACGCCGCGCCCAGGCCCAACTTCTTTACAGTCGCCCACTTGTGCCATGGGTAGTTTTCCACACCTCGGGGCAAGCCAGTTTCACTTCAGGGGTATTTGTTTCACCTGATCGGACTGTGCCATTTTGATGGACAGCGTAACCTCCGGACCATCGGGATCCAACTTACCCTTGGCCAGAATCTCCATCGTCCTTTTCTTCTTCTCAGAAAGGAGGCGAATGGAGGTATCAACAGGAAACTCACCCGAAAGGGCCGCAGACACACTTGCTTTCTCGACAGTCATTCCCGGTGGCACCGGCACTACCAGCTTGTCTATTGTCATCTTGGCGCTGAGCAGGAGGCACTTTGTGCCGTCGACCACAACCACCTTCTCGATCGTCGTGCTTCCCTTGATATTCTCTGCGTCAACCTTTATGCCGTCGGTAGCGAGGTCTTTGGCTGCCACGATGCTATTCACTGCCCAACTGTCCCCCACCTTCTTGCGTTCTTTCGTGCCGAAGACATCGTCGTCCGTAACCTGCTCGGTGGAAAAGGTGATGAAAAGACCCAGCATTTTCGCGGTGTCTTTGGGCACAGCCTTGCCCTCAACAAGAAACTCCTCTTTCTCGCCCCGCAGCTGCGCAACAACCTGAGTACCTTTGGGCAAAGCTTCCTTCATATCGCTCTTGCCATTCATGGACATCAGACACTTGGATACAAGCAGCCTGACTTTTGTCTCCCGCTTCAACTTATCAACCTGCAGGACGGTAACAACCCCTTCCAGCTCCGCCGTAAGCAACGACTTGTTGCTTTTTAGAATTTGTCCCTCAGCCGACATTGTCATCTGCTCGGACAAGGATCCTGATGCGACAAGCCTGTACTTCTGACCCACCTTCGCAGGTCTGGTCATACGAATCTCATAATCCTGCCCAAACACACGTGAACATGCCAGAAGGACAACTGAACAGACCAGCACTCTTCGGATACTCATTGTTTAATCCTTTCGGGAGTTTCGGGTTTAATGGGGTTTGGTCGCGATGGTGCTCCGCGCCTCACGGGGAAGGCTTGGCGCCGGCACGCTCCTTCTCGGTCAGGTTCAACTCGACCTTGCGCAGGTAGAGTACGTCCTTGCGCAGGATTTCGAAGATCACGGACTGCCCGTCGGGGGAGAAGTAGACGCGATGGATCTTCGCATTTCCCAAGCCGCCTTCCGGCATCTTGAGGCGCTTGGTTTGAATCTGGCCGGTATGGCTGTCGAAGAACATCGCCCCGCCCTTGGTACGCGAGGCGGCCAGTCGGAGGTACGGGTGGAACTCCAGGTCGCTCGCCGAACCCTTGCCGCCCGTGGCGTACGCGGTGGGCATCATCTCCAAGTCCGTGGGCGTCCACGCCGCCAGGTTCCCGGATAGGCCCGGATAGCCGGTGTACGAAAGGTACGTCACGCGCGTGGCGTCGGGCGAGAGTCGGATACCTCGCCCGTTGGTGCCCGGCTTGGACTTGGTCTCCGCAAGCGTCGGTCGCCCATCTTTGTCCAGGGTGAACCGCGCAAGTTGGTCGCCGTAACCGTACGTGCCCACGCGGAAGCTGTTCTGGGGGTTATTGACGACGCGCGAGCCGGACTTGTACATCCGGCAGGACCCCGCGATCAGGAACTTTCCCTTGGGGTCGATCGCCAGCCACTCGCCAACGGCGCCCTTCGGCTCGCGAACCTGGGCCGTCTCCTCGTAGAACATGACGAAGCGGCGTTCGAGGCTTCGGATGTGATGCACGAGCGCGACATAGCTGATCGGCAGGCTGGGGTGAAGCACCAACTCCCGCGGGGGGAGGTCGGCAATGGCCCGGCTGCGCGATACCTTCAAGGTCTGCTTGTCGATGACGTCGATCGACATCTGCGGCTTGGCCCCCAGGGCCACGTAGTGCCCCTTGCGTTCGGCGATGCGCGTATACGCTTTGGGCAGCTTGACAGTCTTCACGGCCGTCAGGCCGTCGGCGCCCAGCGTCGTCAGTTGGTCACCCTCCAGCAACAGGAGCGTCTTCCCCATACCGGGCGTCAGGTTGTAGCCCTTGGTGATCTTCCGCCGGAACAAGTCGGCGATCTTGCTGACGTCACCGCCGACCTTGGCCAGAAATGCCTTGGAGACCACCTTCACCGACGTCGAATGGGTCAGCGGGAAATCCTCGATCTCCAGCCGAACCTTCACCGTGTGCCAGCCGACGTCCCCCGCGGTCGGCGTCCAGGTCAGTTGTCCGTCTTTGCTGATGGTCATGCCTTTCGGGCCGGAGACCAGCTCACAGGCCGACAGCGGCTTGTCGAAGCCCGGTTGGTACCGCAGCGTCTTGCCCTCTGCGAGCGCAGCGGGGCATTTGTGGAAGTAGTTCTCGTCAATGATGCGATTGACGACATTAATTCGGCGGATCGTGACGACTTCATCGGTGTTGAGGAACACGAAGGGGAAGCCCGTCAGGCCCGTGTGCGTGCCTCTCGCGTTGTAAGCGGCCTTCTTGCCGTCCACCGTGCATCCGACCGCGCGGCCGCGCCGCGCCATGGTGATCGTCTGCCACTTGTCCGCGGCGATCGGGATACTGAGGCTGCCATCGTGTCCGCTGGTGGGCCGGAAGCCGAACGACTGGCCACCCTTGAGTTGGACGGCCATCTGGAAGTCCCCCTTGATGCCATTGGGATCTTGGGTGAACACGAGGCAGGCCTTGGTATGGATGCCCGTAGTGTTCTTGACCTCGATCTGCGTAGGGCCGGCCTTGAAGGTTGCCTTGTCAAGCGGGTACAGCTTCCACTTGTTTCGCTCCCAGCAGAACATCTGCCAATCCTTCGGATCCAGCCCCAGCTTGAACGCGGCCAGTTGCTCCCTGGTCACTACGTGGATGCCGGCCGACTGGTCGAAGCTGATCTCGCCTGCCGTCAGGCGGATCTTCACCTGTTTGACGCCGCTGACCGTGGCCGACGGCGTCCAGGTCAGTTGTCCGGCCTTGTCCATCTTCATGCCCGCCGGGCCCGAGACCAACGCGCAGGTCATCTTAGCCGCTTTGAGCTTGGGGCTGTGCTTCAGAGCCGTCCCCGCGACGAGCCGGGTCGGCCAGCCCGCGAAGTAGTCTCCGTTGACGATCTCGAACCGCCGCACCGAGACGGTAGCGTTGGACGTGAGGAAGATGAAGGGCATGCCGATCATCGTGGCCGTCGCGTGGTAAAGCTTCGGGCCCGTCTTCTTACCGTCCACCAGACACGTGACCTCCTTCCCGCGCCGTGTCATCGTGATGGTCCGCCAGTTGGCCGACGACGGCACGGCAATACTGGCATCCCGCCCGGAGGCATCGGTGATACCGAACGTCGTCCCGCCTTTGAGTTCGATAGTCATCTGGAAATCCCCAGAGAGGGTCTCGCCGCTGAACACCAGTAGCGCGTGGCGATGGATGCCCGTGGTGTTCTTGACCTCGAGCAGGGCGGGGCCGGCCTTGACGGTTGCCTTGTCCAGCGGGTGCCGTTTCCACCCGCTCTGCCAGCAGTACATCGCCCAGTCTTTCCGGTCAATGGCGCCGCTGGCGGGTGCTGCAACGACGTGGCTGGTCAGGACGGCCAAGCCAAGCGCTACGGCAATTACCTGTATTCGATTCGTCATAGTGAGGTCTCCTTTGCTTCGTATCCGACAGCAAACCCGCCCCCCCCATCACACATATAAGCGAGCGTGTCGAAAGGTTACGCGGAATCCACGCGGCGCCGCGGCAAGGGATCAAATGAGCTGCGGGTGTATTTTGCAGCCGGACGACACATTACATAGGCCGGTGGGGCCTAATCGCCTCTGGATTGCCTTCAGGGCGATTCGGGCGAACTTGGCCAGGCGGGCGTCGTCGGACTCAGCGGCGGCTGTCAGGGCCGGTATGGACCGGGCCGTGCCGATCTCGCCCAGAATACAGACTGCCTCGATTCGGAGCTGGCCGTCTGTGCTCTCCATGAGCTTCAGCACGGCAGGCTCAGCGACTGCCCCCAGTTCCCGCAGGGACATCACTGCCTGCGCGCGATCGGTTGCCAACATCGGCGCCAGGGCCTCGGCGGCCTCTTCGCTCTTGAGCCTCGCCACTACTACCATGATCCGGCGACGAAGATCTCCCTCCTTCTCGTGCATCACGTGGATCAAGGCCGGGAGGCTCTCGGGCGTGACCCAGCCCCCCAGCGCGTCGGCTGCGAGCCGGGGCGTCGGCCCATACGGGTCCCTCAGCAAATCCACCAGCGCCGCGGAGATCTCCTTCTCCAATTCCTTCGTCTCGGCCACACGAATTCGCTTCACGGCGCGCCAACGTCGATACCGGTCATAGGTGCCGAGATCTGCGAGATTCTGACGGTAGAAGTCCGGCGAGTTCGGGTCGTCTACCTCGGGTTTGGGCAATGCGGGCAACTTGGCGGGGTCGGCCTGGACGGTGATGGCCCGCCGCGTTTTGTCCACGCTCGTAACCGTGCCGAAGTCGATTCCGCCGGCCAGGCCGTTCAGGTCGGACACTGGGGCCACCAGCATCTGCAGGCTGGTCCCTGCATAGATGGTGCTTGTCGTCCGGGAGTTGTCGGAGGCCAGGAGTTTCTCATGGACGTACGGTATGAGCGCCAGGGGAATCTCGTGAACCCACACTGCCGCCACGCGGCCTGGACCGTGCTTCTTGTCGGCTGCGGCCAGCCAGGCGGCCCTTTTTTCGCGGTGAGAGTCGAACTTCGGCCCGCGATATCGGGCGAAGGGCGTGAAGAACTCTGCCGGATACACCGCTTTGGGCTGCTCGATTACCTTGGGGCGATGCGACTGGCCCTCCACGGGGGCGAGACTGGCCCGGCCGGGGAATAGTCGCGGCCACAACGCTACCGCGGCAACCAGGGCAGCCGCCGCCAGAACACCGATCGCCCCCCATCGCAGCCGACTCCAGCCGGACGGCCGCGGGCGGTAGGCAAGGCGAGGTAGCGCTTCGGCCGGCAACTGCTTGACCAACGCATCCTGAAGTTCCCGGGCGCTCTGGAAACGGTTCTCGGGCGACTTCTCCAGACAGCGACCCACCAGCGCGTCGATCTCGGCCCCCACGTCAGCCCGCTTTGACGGCTCGGGAAAGCGCCCGATCGGCAATTCGCCGGTGAGCATCTCGTAGAGCAGCACGCCCACGGCGTAGATGTCCGCTCGGTGGTCCACGTTATCGGGCGATTCCACCTGCTCCGGAGCCATGTAGTGCAACGTTCCCATTCTGTGCCCGGGCGCCGTCAGACTGAAATCCAATGCTCCACCCTTCAGCAGCTTCGCCAGCCCGAAGTCGGCCACGCGAACGCGCCCGCTCCGGCTCACCGGGCTGTCGGGATCGCCTTCCAGGAGGATGTTCCCCGGCTTGATATCCCGGTGCACAATGCCCTTGTCATGGGCGAAGGCCAGCGCGTCGCAGATCTGGTACGCGACGGCCAGGGCCTCACCCGGCGCAATCTGCTTGCGGGCCAAGGCCTGCCGCAGTGTGATCCCGTCGACAAACTCCATCACGAAGTAGCAGTACCGATCTGACTGGCCGAACTCGTACGCCGCGACAATATGCGGGTGACCCAGGCGCGCCAGCACCCGGGCTTCCTGGTGGAATCGTTCTGTGAACGACGGGTCGCCGGCGAGCTCGCGAGGAAAGACCTTGATGGCGGTCAGCCGGTCGAGACTACGCTGCCGGGCCTTGTACACCGCCCCCATGCCGCCCTGGCCGAGCAGTTCCAGGATATCCATGTCCGGAAACTCCTCCGCCAAATCCGCCGGATCCGGCGCGACGAACCCCGCCAGCGGCCCACAAGCCTCGCCGCCCTCGCCCAGCGCGCTTCGCAGCAGACACCAGGGACACAGGCCGTACGTCTCGGCGTCGCCGGGCAACGGCTGACCACAACGGCAACATGGCTGATCGACTACCACAATTCCATCGCTCCGATTGTTCCATCATGCTCATAAGCGGACGCCGGCGAAGGTTACGAGCCCAGCGCCGAAAACAGCCGACGAATCTCGTCATCGATCTCGTCGGGATCTCTCAACGTCATCGCGATTCGCTCCCGCAGTATCTGCCGGTACCTCCGCCGCAACCGGTGCACTCGGACCTTGACAGCCCCCGGCGAGAGCCCCGCCTCCCGTGCCGTCCGGTCATGGGCAGGCGCGTCGGCGTCGGCCAGCAGGTAGCCCTTGAGGTTCTCGAAAACGTCCCCCTTGCCCGACGCGGTCATCTCCGAAGCCAGTTGGGCCAGGGCCTGCTCCAGGAGGAGCAACGCCCATCGGCGTTCGAAGATCCGCTCAGCCGTCAACTCATGGGCCGGCTCTCGGCCATATCGCTCGTCGGCGTCCTGGAAGTCGATGGAGTGTACCAGCTTTTTGCCCCCGCGTTTCTCCGCCCGCACGCGATCCCATTCGTTGGCAAGGAAGTGCTTCATGCAAACCAGCAGGAACGCCCGAAATCGCCCCTTCTGGGGTGCGGTGTCCCGGATGAACTCCTTCTCGATCAGCCGCGCGAAGAACTCCTGCGTCAATTCCTCGGCTTCGTGCGCCGAGTTGCCCCGGCGACGCACATACGCGTAGAGTGGATACCAGTAGGTCTCACACAAACGCGCCATCGCCCCCCGCCGGTCCGGCGCAGCCGGATTCGCCGCGGCCAACACCACGCTCCAATGCGTGGTAGCAAACGCCCTGCCCGCCGTCTTGTCCGCCGTAGCCTCGGCGTAGGCGGAAGCCTTGGCGAAGGCTGGGCGGATCGGATCGGGATTCTGACCGGGAGACGACATAGCCGTATTCTATCAGGACTGCCCTTGCCCTGGCTACGGGCTACTGACTACCGGCTCCCGGCTCCTGGCTACTTGTCCTGAGCTAGGTCAGGCACCTGCGCGGCAGGTCTTGAGATTGGATCATTTGAGTTTATTTAGAGATTAGGGATTAGTGCTTAGGATTTGCGCGGGTTTCGCCGTGCTGACTTCCCCCGGGTGAAAAGTTATGTATCAAGAAAACGGCTCCTGACCCCGTTTCCTCTTGTATTTTAAGGGCTGAGCTTGGGCGAGATATGTTGTGGATTGCTGGCGACTCGACTACAATCACCATCGGCCGCACAGTCGGTTGTGGTGACAGGCGCCGGCGGCATTCGCGGTCTCGTGTGCTCCTCCGGATTCGGTTGCGCCACACGCGCCGGAACACACGAGGGAAAGGGTAAGCTCGCTCTCATTCATGTTGGACTAGGAAATGGGGGCAGATTACTGGATGATCTGTCGGCCAAGAAGAATGTCTTAGGTGGGATAACGAATGCCCAATCTTAGAGAGCGAGCGGTTGCCATTTTTGAATATCTTGCTCACCTTGTGCAACTGCGCACAAAAACAATCTATGATGTTGCTGGTTATCCCTCAGTCTATTGGCTTGACGAACTTCCGAAGGAGGATGGGTGCTATACCAGAGCTAGGGGTGATGGCACAGAACTCGATGAAGATGTGTGGCTTGAGATTCGTAAGCCTAAGGAGCCGAGATGCCCCCCGCTTCCGTCAGTCCTGCAAGGGTGGGTAGAACTGGACTCATTAACCGACAGCTCCACCGAGCCAAGCTTGTTCCAGCGGCGTCTGGTCAAGCCGGAACAAGGCGGGGAGGAACCACACGAGGAAGATCGGGCCGACGGCGGCGAGCAGGTGGCATTCGAGCAACTCGCAGATCACCCGGAGGTCCAACAGGCATGGGAGCAATATCTGGACCAGAAGTGGCGACCGTGGGCGACAGAACATCAGCGTTGGCAGAACATCCAAGGTAGCTACTCGTCGCTGTTTGCCATTCATCAAAGTCTTCAGCGATTAGGGGAGGAGTACGAGCTTGTCGTCGGACTTGGATATTTGACGTGGCAAGTACCTTCGGGGAGGCAAGTGAAGCGCCACGTCCTCACTATCAAGGCCTCAATCGAGTTTGATGCCGATCGGGGGATCTTGGCGGTCCGACCGGCGACCGACGGCGCAAGCCTCCGGGTTGAGCTTGACATGCTCAACCCAAGCGAGCAGCCCGCGCCTGGTCTTCTCCGAGAAATATCGGAAGAGCTTGAGTCGGACGGCCACGACCCGTGGGACCGCGTATTTGTGGATAAAGTCATCAGGTCTATTACAGGGTCAATGGCCGAGGGCAGTGGAGAGTACGAAGCAGCGCTATCTCGTCATGAAGGTGCGTCGATTACTCCGCACGCGAGTCTGGCACCTTCGCTCATACTTCGAAAACGATCCGCGCTGACCATGAGGGGTGCGCTGGAAAAGATCATCGCTGACCTAAAGTCGGCTGAAGATGTGCGCATTCCTTGGGGAGTACGGGGCCTATGCGACATCGAAGATGACAGCCGCGCCACAGACGACACGGAGCATGATTCTCGACCTGCAGCTACAGTCGACCTCGAAGAAGATGGGGTGCTGTTTCCATTGCCATCCAATAGAGAGCAAGCTGCCATAGTTGATGCTATCCGTGGGCGACAAGGGGTTTTGGTCCAAGGTCCACCTGGAACGGGCAAGTCCCACACGATTGCGAATCTCATTTGCCATTTGCTAGCGCAAGGCAAGCGAATACTGGTAACCGCCCAGACGCCGCGCGCCCTGAAAGTGCTGCAAGAGAAGCTCCCCGGAGAGATGGCTTCACTGTGCGTTAGTATTCTGGGCAATGACCGGGCGTCGTTGGAGAACTTCTCTAGCTCGGTCATGGAAATAAGCAGGCGGCACAGCCAATGGGACAAGGCCCGCAACCGCGTAAAGACCGAATCCTTGAGGAATGAACTGCGGACGCAGAAAGCTAGGGTGGCTGAACTGGGGGCAAGGTTGCGAGATCTACGTGAGATCGAAACTCGGATCCACGATATTGCCGGAGGGGCCTACAAGGGTACGGCGCAGAAGATCGCGGCGCGTGTTGCTGAGGAGGCATCTCAATTCAGTTGGTTTACTGATGGGCTTGCGGAAGATGCGGAACTGCCATTCGGCGAAGCTACCTTCCAAGCGCTGCGCGCCGCGTGGCAAAGAATCGACAAGAATCGAGAGACCGAGTTGACGCAAGAGCGCGTGAGTGTAGCCTCGCTGCCTGCGCCTGAGGACATGCTTCCGCTCTTTCAAGTGGAGAAAAGCGCTCGTCGACGGATGAAAGAGTACGAGGGTACCCAGCACGACGAGACATGGCAGAGACTGCGGAGTTCGACGAAGGATGCTGTGCTAGCTCTTGGCGACGCACTCAGGGCTTTGGGGGCCTCTGCACAGAGTGTTGAGAAGCGGCCCCTGTCGTGGATCAAGGAAGCTGTGCAAGATATCCTGACGGATCACGACACGCCATGGAAGGCCCTGCAGCAAGCTACGGCGCAGGGTCTGGAGGGACTTGGTGAAAAGGCATCGGAGGTGGACAAGACGAGCGTCCGGGCCAAGGAGAAGGTCCCTCGCGCCCGGCTTCTTGCAGACGCAAAAGACCTAACACAGCACCTCGCGAACGGAGGGAAGTTGGGGTGGTGGGTGTTTCGTCCCAAGGTCGTCAAGCAGACAGCGTATCTTGCGAAGATTGTTGAGATAAACGGGCGCCCCTGTGACGACGCTACGGCCTTGGCGCAGCTGATTCGGGCGCTGGAGACTTTTCAGACGATCGATAGGCTTTGGCGCATGTGGGAGGGCAAGACCGAGAAGAAGGAGTCCCCCTTGAGCCTGCAAGCCGCAGACTTGGAAGAGCATTTGGAGGCATTGGATTCGGTTATTGGAATTGAGTCTCAACTCAAGAGGGCGAAAGAAGCGTGCGCAGCCGTGAAGGGTCTAGGCGAGTGCGCGTGGCACGATCATCAAGCCGTTGATACCTTGGGACACACCTGTGAGACCGTTCTGGTTGAAAAGGAATACCATGAATCCAAAGGCCTGATCGATCAGGTCACTGACAAGCTCAGGCGAATCTCCCTCAGCGCTGGTTCCCATCCATCATGTCGGGCTGCTCGCGACGCACTTGACGACAGGGACCTGGAAGCCTACGGCGAAGCGTTGGCCATTCTGAAGGCTCTTGAGAAGGACGTTGCGACTCTCGATCACCGTAATGAGTGGATGGTACAGTTGAGCGGGCTTGCACCAGACCTTGCGAGGGACCTGTCGGATTCCCCAGATTCCGCGTTGTGGGACGAGAGAATCCCACAGATCGCGGTGGCTTGGAGTTGGGCGAGGGCCAATAGCTGGCTTCGCAGTTTCATCGGCAATAGTGACGAATCGCAGTTAGAACGCGAGATAAGCAGTGTCTCTGACCGAGTGGCCGAGACTACAGCGAAACTTTGTGAATCGAAGGCATGGTTTCATTTCTTTGAGAGGCTGCAGGAAAAGCACCGGCGCTTTTTGGTGGCAGCTGTCCAGTCCATTAGGAAGATCGGCCGAGGAAAGGGGAGGCATGCCCCCCGATATCGACGAGAGGCTCAGCAGAACCTCGAACAGTGCCGCGATGCGATTCCGGCGTGGGTCATGCCTTTATACCGTGTCTACGAAACGATGCGGCCCGAAGCAGGTATGTTTGATGTCATTATCGTTGACGAAGCATCCCAGTGTGGACCAGATAGCCTTGTTCTTTTGTATCTGGCCGACAAGGTAGTGATCGTCGGCGATGATAAACAGATCAGTCCGGTAGCCGTTGGGATCAACCGTGACGATGTTGTCCAGCTTATCAACCAGTACTTGTCCGATGTGCCGCTGAAAGAGACATTCGACGTGACCTCCAGTCTCTACGACCGGGCGCAGATACAGTATGGCCACCCGATAGCGTTGCGCGAGCATTTCCGCTGCGTGCCGGAGATCATACGGTTCAGCAATGATCTTTGTTACAGAGATGGCCCGTTGATTCCTTTGCGGCAATACCCCCCGGAAAGGCTGACCCCAATCATTGTCCGACACGTGCCTAATGGATACCGCGAGGGCGAAGGTGCAAGAGTGTCAAATCGCCCGGAGGCCGAAGCCCTTGTTGAGGCCGTCGTCGACTCTTGCGCCGATCCCCGGTACGAGGGCCTGACCATGGGGGTCATCTCTCTGCAGGCAGAGGCCCAAGCGCGCTTAATTGAGTCGCTGCTTGTCGAGAAGCTGGACGCAAAGGAAATAGAGGAACGCAGATTGATCTGTGGGGATGCTTACAGCTTCCAAGGTGACGAGCGTGATGTCATCTTCATGAGCATGGTGGCAGCCCCAAATGCTCGGATCGGCCCACTGACTATGGCAGCGGACGAACGACGGTTTAACGTTGCTGCCAGCCGAGCCAAAGACCAAGTGTGGCTATTCCACACCGCTAAGCTTGAGGATCTCAGTTCGAAGGGGCTGCGCTACCAACTCCTCAACTACTACCTGCATCCCGAGACACAACAGGTCACAGCGGAGGGCATCAGCCTCGACGAACTCCGCCTGCTTTCTGCGAAAGTCCGACGGGACGACGAATCACCCCCGGGTCCTTTTGAAAGCTGGTTTGAGGTGGATGTTTTTCTCGCCATTGCCTCGCGGGGTTATCGGGTTGTCCCACAGTTCCATGTAGCGAACTACCGCATCGATTTGGTGGTCGAAGGGCTTCGAAATCGCCTGGCTGTAGAGTGTGATGGTGACGAGTTCCACGGTCTTGACCGTTTCGAGGAGGATCAGTTCCGCCAGCGAACACTTGAAAGGTGTGGCTGGCGATTCTGGCGTGTTCGCGGCTGCAGCTTCTATGCCAATCAGGAGGAGTCCCTGAAGTCGCTCTGGGCACAATTGGAGTTGCTGGGTATCGATCCGGTTTAGGACATAGCTCGCCCCGGGGCCTTCTCCGCGGTTACAGCGTCCGCGGGTCGCGGGTTTTGGATGCGGCTGGGCTACATCGTTCTTCCCCTGGGGACCTGCGGCCTGCGTCGCAGCCGCCGGCGGCGGCGTTGTTTGTTCCTGCTACACCCTTCTTCTGTAGGCGTTGTTTCTCCCTGCTCAGCCCCAACATTTTGACAACAACCCATTTTGCCACCCACCCCGCGGCCTTGGCCGCGATCGAAGTAGTCAGTAACCAGACTTGGCCCCGGGGGTAGTCAGTGGCCAGTGGGCTAACCCCTAACCTCTAACCCCTAACCCCAGTTGTTGTCCCAGATCATATCGCGGCCTGCGGCCGGGAGCAAATCCGTTTTGCCCACCCAGCCCAATCTACGCTGCTACTGCTTGGGGAGTTTCTCCAGTTCGGCGGCCGCTGTTTTGGTGGCTTGCGTATTGGGGTATTTGGCGATGAGTTGCTTAAGGGTGTCCGTTGCCTTGGCCTTCAAGCCGGCGTCAATGTAGCTCTTGGCCAGGGAAAGCAGTGACCGAGCCCTCTGTTCGTCGGTTCGCTTCGGGCGAGATGTCGGCTTGGGTCTTGGGCGTGTCTCGGCTTTCGGTTTGCGAATCGCAGGCTCCGGCTTTTTTTCATCCGGATGCGGTAATTTCCAGGTCTTGTAGAAAACCTTCATCACGATGTTGTGGATGTCTTCGCCTTCGGGCACTTGGGGCAGTCCCGACTGCTTCGACCCGTAAAGCTCACAGTAAACACCGATCTTCTTGCATCGGTCGTAGACCGCTCTGGCATTGTCGGGATGGTGAACACGGTCGCCGGGGCCGGAGGTGTTGTACACGACGATCGCAGGGCCGCCCCTGCGCAGAATCGGAACGATCATCGCCGGTGTCCCCATCGGTTGTTGAATGGCGAAAACCGAACGGATCGGGAGTTTTGCTCCGTAGCCGAGATAACCGCTGATCAGCGCGCCGGCCGACGCCCCCGTGACCGAGATGCGGCGAGGGTCGATGTTGTATTTCCTGGCGTTGGTTCCAAGGAACTTGATCGCTTCTGCCGTGTGTTGGAGGATCGCCATGATGCTGTTGCCGGTGTGCTCCCGGAACGGGTAGTTGACCGTCGCGAAGGCGACGCCCTTGGGGTGGTATTTCTTGATGAACTGGCTTCTGTAAAAACTCTTCTTGTCGCCGCGCGTGAACCCGCCACCGTGGAAATTGACCACCAGCGGTGCCGGCTTGTCGGACTTGACCGTCCAGATGTCCAGGACACTGCGCTCGTACTTCTTGCTGTAACGAACGTCTTTGTGCGTCGGCTCCGCCCCATGCGCTGCTGCGACGGAGGCCGCCAGAACCGCCCCAACAACCCAGACACAGACACGCTTGTTGATCATGATCTCTCTCCTGTAAGTTCGGCTTGAGGCCGCGTCGATGTAGCGAGCACGACAGAACATAACATACGGAAGTTCCGGGGACACAGTACTTATCTCAAGGCAAAACGGATTGACATCCACCCCGCGGCCTGCGGCCGCGGGCAAACTCTAAGCACGAATCTCTATCCCCCAATCCTCAAATCTGTGTAATCCCGCTATAACCCTACATTTGCCGAGCTCAAGCGGCAGGCGTTGCTCGCCAATCCGTTGATCGACTTTGAAACGGAATCGACATAGAGGAAGAAAAACCCGCGAAGACAGCAATTGACAGCGCCAAAGAATAGACCAACGTTCTCTGCAGGCTTACACCCGCAGCTATTTGGCGCCGCCGCTTCGCGGCTCGCCGGGGCTGGTCTTGCCCTTGGGCGGCGGGGAGTCCATGTACGCCTTGGGCTTGCCCCAAACCTTCTGGAGTTTCTTCAGCAGGATGGGATCGCGCTCGACGAGTGCTTCGCGTTCTTCCTTCGTGCCGAAGTAGCCTGTGCTGACGCCCGCGAAGAACTCTTTGTGATTGGCTCGGACGACCCGGTCGTTCCTGGGGTACTTGCCGCCCTCGCGGGCACGCTTGTGGGCAGCCAGGATGTCCGGGTCATTGAACGAGAGAACCTGGTCGTGATACGCGTGGGCCAACTCGTGCAGGAGGATCCTCGCGGTGGCCTTGCCGCGGCGGTTCACCAGCGAGGCGGCCCGGCTGTACTCCACGCACTTGTGCTTGCCGGGGTGGAAGTCCATCTTCTTGAGCCACCCGAGGAACGGATGGTAATGGAACACCGGCGTTCGCCCGTGCGGACCGTTGGTGGAGTCCAGCTCGAGCCAGATGCCGACCTTCTGCAGCTTGGCCAGCGGCTCGTCGGCGACCCAATGCTTGACCAGCACCATGTCGCCGCGGAGACGCTCGATGGCCTTGGCGCCCATCTCCCCATGCGCGCCGCCAGGCAACAGGGCCTTGTTCACATAGACCTTCCAGCCCTCCATGTTCATGATGGTGTAGTGCGACGTAGGCTCGTACGGCGTTTTTTGGGCGGGCTTGGTGGGCTTGGCGGGTTTGTCCGGCTTGGCGGCCTTGCCGGACTTGTCGGCCTTGGCCGCCGGGGCCTTGGCCGCCGGAGCCGCAACCGCGACGGCCGCAAGCAACGCCACCACGCAACCGGCCACAAGAAGGCATACCGAACCGAAGTCCTTACGCATTGCTCGATAACACATATGACATCTCCAGAATAGGGTTCGTTTTGGAGGCTATAGTAGACCGGGATTTCCCGGATGGCCTCCGGCCCACAACCACAGTAGGCCTTCTTGACGATTCTACCACCGCTCGCGAGGCCCGCAAGCACTTTGTCGGCTCGACAAAGAGGTCATCCGGCCGTTCTCGGGTCACGACTTGGCCCCGGGGGTAGTCAGGAGCCAGCACAAGTAATCAGTGATCAGTGATCAGTAACCTCTAACCGCTAACCTCTAACCCCCAGCCGGACAGCGAATGATGAATGTCGAATATTGAATAACGAATTTCGATCGCTGGGGGCCGCTACAGCGTCCAGGGGGCGCGCATGGCGCGGCTGCGCCAGCGGTTGGCTTCGGAGTCGCTGGCGAAAACCTCACCGGCTGGGTCCCACTTGAGCGAGCGGCCGGTCCAGTGGCGAAAAAAGGGGACAAAAAAAGGGGACAGACAAAAAAAGGGGACATTCTACTTTTTCGCCCCTCGTAGCGTTGACCCTTAAAACATAGGATATTTCGTCTTTGCCCTCAAAAAGTAGAATGTCCCCTTTTTTCCTCCCCTTTTTTCCCTGTCCCCTTTTTTCCTCTGCGTTCTCTGCGGGCTCCGCGGTTACATCCTGCGGTTAGAGTCGCCACGGGGCGCGCATTGCGCGGGAGCGCCAGCGGTTGGCTTCTGAGTCGCCGGCGAAAACCTCACCGGCTGGGTCCCACTTGAGCGAGCGGCCGGTCCAGTGAGCAATGCAGCCCAGGTGCGAGACGGTTGTCGACTGACAGCCGACCGAAACGTCGCAGGCTGTGAGATTGCGGGTCCGGATGCAATCGAACCAGTTCTGGTGATGGTTGGTGATGGAGCCTCTGCGGCCGCGAAGGGCGGCGGCCTGATCGTGAAGCTTCTTGGGGAAGCACTGGAGGTAGCCGCGCCGGCCGACGTGGATCCAGCCTTTCTCGCCGACGAACAGGGCGCCGAAACTGGTGATGCGGGTGCCGAGGTTCCAGCCTTCAGGGACGAAGCCGAATCGTTTGTCGAGGCGGCCGGGGACGACCCGGCAGAGCACGTCGCCGGGGTAGGTGTAGGTGAGGACTTGGCGGCCGGCGGTGCCGGGCGGGGTGATCTGGACGGGGCCCGCGTGGTCCATGCCGAGGCCCCACTGGACGACGTCGAATGCGTGGACGGCGTTGCTGGTGAGGTTTCCGCCGCCGAAGTCGCGGCAGAAATGCCATGGCACGACGTGTGGCGGGCGGCCGTACGAGTGGAATCGCTTGTTGAAGGGATGCCAGGGGGCCGGGCCGAGCCAGAGGTCCCAGTCGAGGCCGGCGGGGACCGGCTGGGGCGCGAGGCCTACGTCGCCGCAGGTGCCGGGGTGATTGACGTAGACGACGCGTGGTCTTCCGATGGCGCCGTCGCGGACGAGCTTTGTGGCGATTTGGAATTCGGCGGAGGAGCGCTGCTGGAGGCCGGCCTGGAAGACGCGGGCGTATCGGCGGACGGCGGTGACCATGGCGCGGGCGCCGCGGATGGTGAGTGAGACGGGCTTTTCGCAGTAGATGTCCTTTCCGGCCTTGGCGGCCAGGACGGTGGCCGGTGCGTGCCATCGGTCTCCGGTTGCGATGACGACGGCGTCGATGTCGTCGCGGGCGAGGAGGTGGCGGAGGTCGTTGTAGGCGCGGCATGTGGGGCGCGCGGGGGCGCGGCCGGCGGCGGGTTGCTGGGCGTAGGCGGCTTCGACGGCGGCCTTGGCGTTGTCGCGGCGCCATTTGTCGACGTCGCAGACGGCGAGGATTTGAACGTTGGGGTAGTGGAGGCAGTGTCTGAGGTGGCCTTGGCCCATCATGCCGATGCCGATGAATCCGAGTGTGATGCGGTTGCTGGGTGCGACGGCGGCGCCGAGGCCGAGGGCCGACGGGCGGACGATGTAGGGGGCGGCGAGTGCGGCGGCGGAGGCGGCGGAGCGGGCGACGAAGGCCCGGCGGGTGATCTTTGCGGGGCGGGGCTTGCGACTGTTCATGGTGGGGCTCCTGGGGGTTGGGTGATCATACCCGAGATTTGGGTCGGCGGTCCAGGGATCTAAAGATCGAGGTAGGCGCAAGGGGCAGCCGGCAGCATAATGCATGAGAAATCCCCCGGCGATGCAGCCGGGCAAGGTCATCTGGGACGCCGACTTGTGCTTCGTAGCGAAGCGGAATCCCGGCTGACGGAGTCCCCAAGGAGACGCGACAATGCGATGGGCAAGCGCATTTGTATGGCGGTCGCTGACGACGACGCTGTCGCTGCTCCTGGCGGCGTCGATCTCCACGGGGGCCGGTGCCAAAACGTTTGACGGCGTGCTGAAGTCGGTCGACGCCGACCGCCGGCGGATTGTCGTCGTCGAGGGGAAGAAGTCCCCGCCGCTGGAACTGGGCGTGCCTGAGAGGGTGAAGATCCGTTTGGGGGCCAAGGTCGTCGAATTGAAGGCGCTATCTCCCGGGCCTCGTGTGTGGGGATGGTACGATCCGAAGACCCGGCAGGTGTCGTTTCTGAAGGTTTTCGGGGCGTCGAGCGACGGGGACCAGCCGAAGCCGAACAAGCCCCCCGGCGTCACGAAGCGGCCTGCTGTCCAGAAATGCGTCAACGTCTGGGAACGGACGTATGCCCAGCGGGCCAAGGCGAACCTACAACAGATGCCGCTTGCGGGGGACTCGCTGGTGCTGCCGTTTCCGCACGCAGCCCGTGCACTTCCTCCGCGGCTGGGGGCCAAAGGCGAACGGCCCGCGCCGAGCCGGCGCGAGATGTACATCTGGCGGATCGTGCCGAAGGTGGACAAACACGCCGAGTATCTACGCCAGCGGGAGCAACTGCTGAGCCAGAACAAGCCCCTGGAGTTGGTCCGGTGGTGCAAGGCCAACGGTCTGCCGGCGTGCGCTGCCTTCGAGGCGCTGACGATGTGCCGGAAGATAGGGGACTTCAAGAAGCGCGAGTACAAGCAGTACCTGCCGTACGTGCTGCGATACACCGACACGCTGCGGACGCGCTACAGCTACCCGCTTCCGGTGGAGGGCGTCTGGTATGTGGGGGTCGACCGAAGCGGACACCACCGGTTGAAGGAGGGCGCGGCTTATGCGTTCGATCTGGTTATCCGCCGCAAAGGCCGGACGTACGCCGGCACCGGCCGACGGCTGACCGATCACTACTCTTGGGGCAAACCGATCATCGCGCAGGGCGACGGGGTGGTCGGAAACGTCCGGGACGACTGCAAGGACAACCCGATCGGGCAGATGGGGGCCTTCGGCGGCGCGAACTACGTGGGTGTGAACTACGGCAACGGCGTCCAAGGTTTCTACGCCCACATCCAGAAGGGCTCGGCGAAGGTCAAGCTGGGTCAGCAAGTTGCGGCTGGCGACGTGCTGGCCTTGGTGGGCAACTCCGGGGGATCGGCCACTCCTCATCTGCACTTCACCATGGGCGACGTGGGCGGGGGGTCGCTGAAAGGGCGATTCACCTACGAGGTTATCCGCAGCGGCCGGCGGCGGACCGTCACAGGCGGGGTCCTGATCGAAGGCGCCGACGTCTGCAACACCGAAGCCTGGCGCGAGGCGGTGGCGCGTACCAAGCCGGAAAACGCCGTGAAGTAACCGCAAGCGGCTAACCGCGTTTACATTCAGCGGTTACAATCGCCTTACCTGTCCATCGCCTTCATCTTGCGGAGTTCGATCTGCTCGTAGCGCTTGCGGACGGAGCGGATCGCCGCGATCGGCAGGATCGTCAGGAGTATGCCCGACAGAAGCGGCGAATAGTACACCGCGTACGGCTGGGAGAGCACCAGCGCAACCACGGCCAGCACCAGGCGCGCCAGGCCGGTCACGAACATCGCCTTCATCAGGCCCAGGACGAGTCGCCGTGCCTTGCCGCAGCCGCTGAGAATGCCGATCATCGCGCCCAGGCAGCCGCCCAGCACGCCGAGGATTGCACCGATGAACCCGGCCTGCCTGTTGATCCACCACTGGCCGGGCTCGGGAATCGTGATCTCGGTCGGCTCCGAGCGCCACTTCGTTTCTTCTTTTCCTACGCGTCCTTCCGCTGCGACTCGCCAAAGTCCGGGTTGCACCTTGGACAAGGGAATCTTCACGTGGGGCTGCGCCATCCACCTCTCCCATCCTCTGTTGAAAATGTTCTTCGGGAACAAGAGTCCCGGCTTGACCGTTCGCGTCTCCGTGACCTTGCCCCGCGTGTTCAGCTTCTCCAGGCGAAGGATTGGCATTGCAGTAAGTTTCGCCCGTGTGTGCGTAAGAACCAGTCGGAATTTCAGAGCACCTTGCTCAATTCCCTCGAATTGAACAAAGACGACAATCCCATGGGGATTGCCGGAGAGATCCTTCCAAAAGGCCTCATCCTCAATCTTGCGGATAGCCTCGACGATCTGCCTGCGGACTCCCCCCTTCCTTTCGTTTCTGTACAGAGCCGCCAGGTTGGGGATCGCCTGCTTCGTTAGCATGTGCTTGAAGTTGGCATCATAGGGCCAGCTTGCCGACATCAGGCAGCGCGCCGCGGCAATGCGCCACGTGGGGTCTGTATGACTGAGGAGCTCCTTCACACGGGCTATGATCTCCTCTTGTTCTTTTCGCGTGACCATCTCTGCACTTGGGTAGATCCGACTGTGAGAGTACCAGAACGATATTCCTCCTCCCAGTTCACGCAACGCCCTTAGGCGCAGCGAATCGGGCAGCTTCTTATCGAAAACCTTCGCCATGAGGAGCTCTCTGCCTCGTGGTGAGCAGAATGATGGATAGGTTCCGTTGGGCCCCGTGCCTAGTTCCGCTGAAAGCTCGATCGCCCTCCAGCAATCCTCGTGAATACAACTCTCCATAAGCCAGTTAAACAACTGCGGCTCGAGAGTCGCCCACCCCTTCGACCATCCACCGAAGAAGGAGCCACCGCCAAACTCCTTCTTGTGCTTTTCGATCCATTCGAAAATCGCTTTGTTTCTCTTCCTGCGGTCCCGAATCGTCCCGATTTCACGGATTTTCGCGATTTTGGGCAAGTCACTCCGCACCTGAGCCAACATGGTGTCCCAGTCTTGGCCCTTCTTTGGCAGCAGGTACAGGCCCCCGCGACCTGTCTGCTGGGGAACGAGTAATTCTCCGCTCTTTGCGAGGGCTCGTATGCCAGACAGAACTGTGCGATAGCCCTTCTCACGCGCATCCTTTGTCGGGCGTTTGAGAAACAGCAATGCCTTGACGATCTGGACAGGCGACTTCTTGGCGCCGGGCTTCCGCGACCACTCAGGAGGCCCGAGCTGGTATACCTCATTCCTGACGACTATCTCTTGCCCGACCCGTATGTCCTTGCCTTTCAGAACGCTGATCGCTTTGTACCTGCTGGGAAGGACGCCCGCCTTGGGATCGGCGGGTTCACCAACAACAATTTCGTCGGCTTCTATTGTCATGTGGCGAATTGAAAGTGTGGGCATGAACTCAGCCAGAACTTGGCCAGGCAACGCGGTGTATAGAACAGCACAAATCGAGAGGACCATCACTCGCCTTGGCATCATGACAACACCCTCATATCATCTATTGCGGCGAACAAGTATTAGGCGGTGTACACCCCTGGGGTCCTGACGGCTTGGGCATCTTCGATCTTCCCAGCCTGTCCGCCCCCGGCGGATGGGTTTCCTGCCCCATCCCCACCGGTTATAGACTACCCGGAAGTGCTTGCCCCCGCAATGGCGGCAGTAGCCGGCAGCCGGTTACGGACAACGAATGACGAGTGCCGAATGACAAATGACGAATGACAAATGATGAACCCCTATGACCTACGACCTACGACCTGCTTCAGAGCACGTCTAATCCGTGAAATCTGTGTCTAGTCTTTGTACGCGCGGCCCAAGGGCCGCCGCTAAACACCCTATTTCCTACGACCTATTCTCTCCGTCTCCTCCCCCAGGGACAGGCCTAACCCCTAACCCTACTTTACCTTCCATTCGAGGATGCCGCTGGAGAATCTGGCGGGGAGCTTCGCTTCGAGGCGGAGGGCGGTGGTTTTGGTGGGGTTGAAGCTGGCGCGGTTGTAGGTGTCTTTCTTGCAGGGGTATCCGCTGGGGGCGGGGACGGGCTTCCAGTTGCCGGCGGGGTAGTGGAGGCAGTGCCTGAGGTGGCCTTGGCCCATCATGCCGATGCCGATGAATCCGAGTGTGATTCGGTTGCTGGGTGCGACGGCGGCGCCGAGGCCGAGGGCCGACGGGCGGACGATGTAGGGGGCGGCGATGGCGGCGGCGGAGGCGGCGGAGCGGGCGACGAAGGCCCGTCGGGTGATTCTTGCGGGGTCGGGCTGGGGCGTTGGGCTTTTCATGGTGCGGCTCCTGGGGGTTGGTTGATCATACCCGAGATTTGGGTCGGCGGTCCAGGGTCGGCGGCGGGATGAGGGTGAAGTGGGGTCGAATTACAGTCCGCCATTACAGTTGGCGAAAATGTCATACAGTTGGCGAAAGGTGAAGCTTGACGTGATCGCCTCCGCGCAGACCACAAGCGTAAAGGCCTTTTCATCCCAGTTCTAAGAGGCCTTCACGCTTCGGCCTAAGCAGCCATATCCAGCCGGTCACAACGGCAGCGACCGTATGTCATTTGTAAGTCAGTCGCGGCAACGGGCGGTTGCTGATCAGCAGCTCGACAGCCGCCGCCTTGCCGCCCGTCCCCGAGTTGCAGCCCATCGTGTATCGCGTCCTCACCCGCCGCCTGTGATGCCCTGCGTACAGCCGGCGGATCAGGGGGCAGTCGTTGTAGCTGAGCAGCCACGGGCCCTGCAACGCCCCCAGGGCCTCGGCCAGGCGCCCGTGATCGTCCTCCCTGAACCGGCAGGCGTAGGCCTGTGTGACGCCCCAGAACGGTGGGTCGACGTAGAAGAAGGTGCCTGGCCGGTCGTAGAGCTTCAGCAGTCTCACCACGTCTATGGACTCGAAGGCAACGCCCCTCAGCCGCTCGATTGTCGCGTCCAGGCTGTCCAGGATGCTGCGTGTGAGAACGTACACCCTGCGGGCGCCCTGGACCCCAAAGGTCGGCCGGCGCCTCTGCCCGCCGAAGGCGACGCGGGTCAGATACCAGAAGTTCGCCGCACGCCGGAAGCTGCCGGTGGCGGTACTCCGCACCACCTTGCCCAGCAAGGCGCGGCTGTACGGCATCGCATCGACCTCGCGGGCAAGCCGCCGGCCGCGCTTGTGCAGGACGTAGTAGAAGTTGATCAGCTCGCCGTCGGCGTCGTTGAGAATCTCGGCCTTGCTGTCGTCCCTGGGCTTGGCCCAGAACACGGCCGCGCCGCCGCAGCACGTCTCCACGTACGCGTCGTGCTGCGGGATGCATTGCAGGATCAGTGGCGCCAACCGGGCCTTGCCGCCGGGCCAGCGAATCGGACTTTTCACGGCTATTGACCATCCCTGTGACCACTGATTAACTAGGCGTTAACGGTACGTCATCGGGCGTGTAAAGACCGGCCGGTGTTCCAGCACCTGCCGGCGTTGGCGGTTGCGTGACCGCTGCCGCCCGCGCCCGGTGACCTGCTATCTATGCCTGCTTGGGCGAATAGGGCTGCATCGGCTTCGCAGCCGCCTTGGCATCCTTGGCCGCCTTGACCACCTTCTTAACCTCGGTGACCATTGCCTGGGTCTCGGGGGACTGGACGGCATCGAGGGCCTCGTTGACGATCTTAAGGGCCGCCTTCATCTCCGGCGTCTTCTTCAGATTGTCACGGGCCGCCTGGACGCTCATCACCAGGTTCATGCCAAGTCGGGCGAACTTCGCCTTCTTCCAGGCGGCGCCGCCGGCCAGCAGGCCCGCGCTCAAGGCCCCGCCGCTGAGAATCGTGCCGACGGTGGTCAGGACAATCGGCAGGACCGCATCGATGGTCTCGGCGATCTTGTAGCCCTTCGACCCTTTGACGATCTTCGGCTGGCCGTCCTTGTCGAGGTCGGGCTTGCCGTCGCCGTCGTCATCCCGTGCCAGGGCATCGTAGTTACCGTCCCCATCGGTATCGATCAGCACCGTCCCGGCCGGTGCCTGGGGGCAGCCCGGCAGCATCACCAGGGCGGACAGGGCAACGAGCACCAGCCGCATCAGTAGTTTCGATCTCATCTTCATGGTTGAGCTCCTTCTCTATCTAGGGTCACTGAAGTAAACGCGTGTATGGTGGGCATGGCTGCCGAGTCTGACCTTGCAGGCCAGGCAGGGCGGCTCAGACGATCGCGTGGTCGGCCCTGGGGCGTCTGAGGGTATCGATGCCGGCCCTGGGGCGTCGGACGGCCTTGTGGCCGGCCCTGGGCCGCGTGGGGGTATCGTGGCCGGCGGCGTCGGCAGGACGTCGCGGCTGGGGATACTCGCCTCGGCGTGGTCCAGCAGATCGCCCGCCGTGCGGCTGTGCTTGTTGCGGATCAGCACGCGCCCCAGACGCCGGCGATTGAACTCGACAATCGCCTCGGCCAGGGCGCGGGTCACGTCCCGCATACGCTCAGCTTCGACGGGATGGTGCGGCTCGATCATGTCGGCGTAGTTTTCGAGGTTCGCCTGGGCGATCCAGACGTACGCGGCCGTCACCTGAATCTCTTCGACGCCGCGAGCCGGCCGGTTGCAGCCGCTGGCGACTACGAGCAGGGCCATGATCCCGGCGGCGACGATCGCGCCCTCGATGGCCCACCAGATCAGCGTCCGCGCTCCTCGCATCCATGCTTTCATGGCTGAATCCTTTCAGCTAACCGATGTCGTGGTCGTCCGCAGCCATCACCTGATGGCCCACGCTGATCCGCACCCGGACCTGATACCTGGCGGCGTAGTTCTCACTCAGGGCCTGCAGGTATCCCGTGGCCCCGTCAACGCGAAGGTAGAAGTCGCCGAGGCCGGGGGACTTGTCGACGAAGAGCAGCTTCGGCGTCTGCGCGACGTGGTAGTTGATCAGCCGCAGCTGAGACTGGCCATTGGCCTGCGCCCGAGCAATATCGTCGGTGTCGTAGATGTAGACGTCGGACTCGTTGAAGCCCCCGCCGTCGACCGGCGGGCCGGTATCCCAGAAGGCGGCCGTCTCGGCTATGCGGCCTCGATAGTCGCGTGTCGTGTCGACGTCGGCCCAGGCGGCGTTGCCCGTGACGTCGAACCAGAAGTCGGCCACGAAGTCATCGGCCGCCTTCGGCACCTTGTCGCCGGCGCCTTCCATGGGCGGGGCGCCGGACGGGCGGGCGGCGTACTGCTCGCCGACCGTGTCGGCCCTGGTCCTCTGCAGCAGCTCTCGTATTGCCGGGTCGCGTGTCATGATTCCGCCACCTGCGTCAGGCCCAGCCAGTTCACGTGATCCGGCCCGGTCGTATCGGCGACCACCGGATCGAGTCGAATCTCCGGCCCGGCCACGCCGCCGGCCGTCACGGCCCGCAGGGCCAGTCGCACCGTCTGGCCGTGGGTCCACGTATCGGCCAGCTCGTAGTTTTCCTTGCGGGTCGTACCGCTGATGGTGATCGTCTCGACCAGGCTGCCCCAGGCCGGATCGCCGGCCGCGTCGATCTCGGCGACCTGGATGCCCGTCGCGGTGCCCAGCTGGCCGTCGGCCACGTACAGGACGTCCAGCTCGATCTTGCCTGCGGCGGCCGCCCTGGCCGAGGCGAAGCTGATCCGGTTCGGCTCGGCGCCCACCAGGGACCCGCCGCTGATCCGGACCTTGACGACGCGGTCGGTGTTGGTCTCGGTCACCCCGGCGGCCGACCGGGCTCGCACTAGGAAAAAGTGATTGCGGCCGTCGTTGAGGCTCAGGCCGACCATGTCTATCGTGCCGGTGCCGGCGCCCACGCTCCCGTCCGGCGCTCCGGACGCTGCGGCCAGGGCGGCCGCGACGCTGTCGGCCCCGTGCCAGACGTCGTACCCGCCGCCGAAGACAATCGCCCCGATATCCCATGCGCCGTACGTGGGCCGCGAGTTGCCGCCGGCGTCGGTCGTAAACTGGCCGCTCAGATTCGTGCCGGCGACGATGCCGTCGCTGCCGATCTTGAGATGCAGGTCGGTCGCCACATTCTCCCAGACATCGGCGGGCGTTGCATTGTCGACATTACCGGCCCCGCCCCAGGTGCTCGCTGTCGCATCCTCGGACAGGCTGTAGGTCTGCGTGACGTTGACCGTGCCCCCGCTGGCCTCGGTCTTGCGGTAGTCATCCCCGCCCGTGCCGGTGACGGCGTTATTGGTCGAGGTCACAGTGTTCGTCCGGCCGTTGGCGGCGTTGAATCTCACGCCGACGGAATCGACGTGGCTGGACAGCTGAGAGACGGCGCAGTTCTGGACGACCGTCGTCATCGTGCCTGTGCCGTAGACGAACGTCACTATGCCGTTGGCCCGCGTGGCCGCGTTATTCCCGTACAGCAGGACGTTGCGTATCGTGATGGACCTGCCCCCGCCACTGGCCTCGGCATAGATGAAGCTGGTGACCGTGGCCAGGCCGGTCACCTCGACGTTGATGCCGTCGATCAGGATCGGCGAACAGTTGCCGACGAAGATGGCCCGCGACGCCACCGTGTCGGAGTCCACCTGGATGCGGATGCCGACGATGTCCGTGTACGGTTCCTGGATCGTGATCGCGACCTGGTCGGTCACTGAGATGTAGGCCCCGCCGCCGGACTCCGTCATGTCATGCCGCTGGCCGCTGGCGGGATAGATTCGCGTCCGGTAATTGGTCGTGCCCGTGTAGAGAGCCCCGGTCAGGTCCACGGCGCCCAGGTTCCCGCCGCCGTAGCATTCCGCCTGCGCCGCCACGTTCGCGCCGCCGGACTCAGCCGCCCACCACGTCGCGAGCGTGGTATAGGTCTGGCCCGGCCCGACCGGCGATACGTTGTATGACGTCGCGACTGCCATCAGGTGCTCATCTCCCCACGCTTGGGATACGCCTCAAGCGACTCCTTGAGGTCGACGCGGCGAACGGTCGCGGCGGGTGCCAGGTCGCGGCAGTCGACCTTCCATCGGCTGATCTGCCTGGCCGGGGGGCGGACCATCTCGCCGAAGACCTTCTTGGCCGGACCGTGCACGGCGTAGGGATACGCCCGGCCTTCATCCGGCACGTGCAGATCGGGATCGTCCAGCTTGACGACCATCAGCTTCGGCCCGTCGAACTCATCGGGCGACCAGAGCGACGCCAGGGGCTTGACGACAATGACCTCGCCGGTGGCTCTCTTGATGCACGCCTCGACCATGATGCGTTCCCTTGTTATGCCGCCCAGGCAACGGCGCCGGTGCTGACCTGGCTGATCCCGATGTCGCCCATGATGTACCGCGTGGCCGCCCCGGCGACGGTCAGGCCGATCTCGGCCAGGCCGGTGGCATCCGTCTCGAGCAGTATGTGGGCGTCGGCCAGGACCTCCTGTATCTCCGTGCCGGTCTCGACGGCCACGGTGTTGCCCGCCGCGTTGGGGGCGCCGTAGTCCGCCGCCGCCGTGATCCAGATGCGGATCAGCTTGCGGCCCGCCAGATTGTTGCCGGCCAGGTCCTTGACCTGCACGCTGATGGTCCGTTTGCTGCCCCCATCCTCGGCCCCGGCCGAGATCGACAGCTGCGGGACCAGGTCCTGGACGGCGCTGTCCAGGCCGGCGATGCCGTGCGTGTGCAGGCCGTCGCCGTTGGACCCGTCGGTCAGGGTCTCGGCCTCGGCGCCCGAGATGTCCGTTGCCGCGAAGAACGCCTGCGCCTCGGAGAGCAAGGCGAAGGTGCCGATGTCGACCCAGGCCGCGCCGTTGAAGCCCACGAGCATGTCGCGGTCCTCGACCATGCACGTGACGCCCTCGTCGGGCGCTTCGCGCGTCCAGGTGGTACCGTTCCATTCGACCACGTCGTTGGCCAGGAAGCCCTGGCCCGTGACGCTGCCGTTGCCGGTGGCGGTGTTGATGTAGCGGTCGCCGAGGCTGGGGCCGGCCGGTTCTGCGGCCGTGAAGTCCAGCTCGTCGAGGACGGATTCCTGCCAGTCGAGGTCGAAGAGCTTGGCTGTGTTGGCGCCGAGGACCCTCATCATCGCCCCGCCGCGCATGTCGCTGATGTCCTCGTTGTTGTACTCGCCGCTGACGGCGGCGACCGATGCCGAGCCCACGTCGATGGTCGCCAGGGGGAGGTAGGGCTGGGTCGAGGGGACGGGGAAGCCCGTCGTGTTCTTGCCCAGCACCCCGGCGGGGGTGAGCCAGATATAATTCGTCGCATCGTCGGTCAGGGCCTGGGCCGTCACGGCGGCGAAGTCGCGGACGGTGTCGCCGTCGATGAACCAGCCGGCCCGCACACCGAAGGTCAGGTCGCCGTCCTTGTAGAGGCGAAGGGAGTTGATCGTCCCCTTGGCCATCCGGTTGAAGAAGTCCCACAGCTTGAGGTACGGCGTATAGTGTGGGCTCTCGCCGCTGAGGAAGAACGGACATCCGCTTTCGCTGTCGGTCGTGCCGCTCAGGGCGTTGATGGTCGCGTCATCTCCATAGCTTTCTGGCATGTCAGTTACCCTTCATCGTCGGGGCTGAGCGCCCAGTTGAGCGTCAGCGTGTCCGATCCGTTGTCGTAGTTCGTCGCCGTGGGGACGCCGGGCGGGGCGGGCACGCCCGCCACGGCGATCTCCGTCTCGAGGTCGGCCGGCGTCACCTTGTTGCCGGCCGGGTCAAAGCCCACGACGGCCAGCGTGTGCGTCCCGTCGGCCAGCGCGCCGGTTATGTAACTGATGACCTCGGCGCCGAAGCCGGCCATGCCCAGGCCCGCGCCGCCCAGGCCGGCGCCCATGCCGCCGTCGCCGTAGCCGGCCACGCCCATGCCGGCCCGGCCCAGGCCCGCGCCTATCTTGGCATTGTCGTCGGGCCATGCCGGTATCCTGCCGGGATTGAGGGGCGTGCCGTAGTCGACCGCGCCGCTCTTGGCGTCGCCGAAGATGTCATACCAGCCGCCCAGGGGGACGGCCTGCTGCTGCGGCCAGCGGACCTCGACTTGTGCATCAGCCACGATGCTCATCAGGTGACACCCGCCTTCCGGTCGCTGTCCAGGTCGATGGCCATAGAATGCGTGTCGGCCGTGAGGTTCAGCGTGCGGCCCACGATGCGGGGGAAGCGAGTCGCCGGTCCCCTGTTGACGGCCAGGGCCTTCTCGATGCCCTCGATCCGGGTGACCACGTCGGTCAGCTCGAGGTCCTCGTCGGGCCATTCGACGGCGAGGGACGCCTCGATCATCTTGTCCTGATTGGCGGCCTGGATCGCCGAGGCGACATTGCGTAGGTCCGGGTGGGTGGTATCAGAGGTAACAGTATCGACCGAGTTGCCCGGTACGCCCGCAGCGGCGCGGCTGGTGGCCGACCGCCAGCGTTGCTGGCCCAGGGCCTTGCGGTCGAACCAGCCCGTGGTCTCGAACTTGGTCCCGGCCCCCGGCTGCCAGACGGGCGTCATAGTGACGCGGTCGGGCGTGGCGATGCTGATCGTCAGGTACATCCTGATCGTCGCCGGGTCGGCGTTCCAGTAGGTCGGGAAGCTGTCGGCCAGGGGGCCTGTCTTGGCCAGGCCGCCCTTGGTGATCATCGATGGGTTGTCGACGGTCAGCTGGATGCCCAGACGGTCCTTCATAACGTCATAGCCGGCCGGTTCCAGAGGGACGTAGGTCCAGGCGGCCCCGCTGAAGAATCCCATCTCGAGGCGGCAGCCCATGCTTGGCGATTCCGCGTTCGGGCTCTTTCGGGTGAGCATCAGCCTGGGCTTGTACGGCATCAGGGGCCAGGTGTCGGCGCCGGCGGCGACGCCGGCCAGCGTGGCCATGTCAGGGACATCGTGATTCCAGGGCGAGCCGCTGTAGCGGCCGTCCGTGTTGGCGTCCCATAGCCGGAAGATGCCGCTGTACTTGTCGAAGTCGCTGCCGCCCTTGCAGTAGTTCTTTTCCCAGTCCGTAGTCCTCTTCTTCGTTCGACTCTCTTCGAGGACCACGGCCGCCGCCGGTCCGCCGCTCTGCCAGGCGCTCTTGAGCTCCACGGTGATCTCGACGATGTACCGCCCGCCGGCTATGACCGGCCGCGTGATGCAGCTTGCCGATGTCTCGGCGACCGAAGCGCTGAAGAGGTTCGTCTTGTCGATGTCCAGGGCGGGCATCGTCCCGTCCCTGGCGACGGCCTGGTGCTTCACGGTCCGCTGGCGGCCGGCCCCCTTCTTGACGATCTTAATCGTCGAGACCGGCGAGCCTCCGCCGCCGTTTGTGATCTGCTCGTACATGTCGTATCCGGCGGCCTGGCAGACGGTCGCCATCGCCGTCCACAGGTCCATCCCCTCAACACTGACGACGACCGGCTCTTCCAGGACCAGGGCCTTGCGCTCGGCCTGGGTCCAGATGTGATTGAAGACCCAGGGATACTGAGGCCCCGAGGCCGTGCTGAACTCGAACATGCCGCGCGGGATCGCGTGGTAATAGTTGTAGCGCCACATCAGGTATCGCATGATCCGGCCGAAGTTCCACCAGCGCGCCGCCGGGTCGCCGTCGTGTGTGAAGACCGGCACACCGAAGGACGGGGACGCGCCCTGCCACTGGCCGATCTGGGGGTCCTCCTGGCCGCGCTTACGGTTGGGCTTGCCGCCGGCGTTGAACTCACACGGCAGGCCGGTGTACAACGTCACGTCGCCGGCCTTGCTCAGCATGTACCGGCCGTAGACCAGGACGTCGCGGTGCAGCCGCCACGCCGGGCTCACGGCCGTGTACGTCAGGGAGATATTGTCGGCGCCGAACTGCCAGTCGGCGTCGACCAAAAAACCGTGGAAGGGCGTATGCCGGTCGGCCGCGTCGGGGTGGTTGCTGGCGATCATGACCAGGTCGTCGATGACCGCGGGGTTCCAATTCCAGGGCATCGCGTTTGCCCCAAGGGCGCGGGCGCCGGCCACCTGGCCGAAGCGAAGCTCGATCTTCGCCCGGCTCAGGTCCGGTGCCACGGCCTGGCGAATCTCGGCCGCGATCAATCGCGGATGATCCGACCACGGACCGTAGTCCCCGTATCCGCTGGGCTTGCCGCCCTGACAGACGGACCGTGCGACGGAGTAGCCGATGGCCTTGGATGCCAGCGTGATCGGCGGCATTATTTCCCCCCCGACAGCTCGACCATGTCGCACGTGTAGTTCAGCCAGCACCGCACCGTCGCCCCGACGGTGCTGTAGGTCCGCCGGCCGGGATTGAACGCCTTGACGACCATGGCCGTGCCCGTGCCGCCGCGATCGTCTTCCCACGCGCACATCGTGCCCGCCTCGATCAGGCCCTCGATGGCCGTCTCGAGGACGTTCATTGCCGTATCGGCCGCCGCCCGCGACGCGCCGCTTGCCGTGAGCAGGGCCGGGCCGCCGTTGCGTCCTTCGATCCGCACGGGTCGCGGCCCCAGCGCGATGAGGATGCTCGCCGCCCCGCTGATCCCGGCGGACCCCAGGGTCTTGCCCGTGTTCTGTCGCCGGCCCCACGTCCACACGTGGCCGCCCGATCCGAAGATATCCAAGGCGTTGACGTTTTCGGCCATCGTCAATTAGCTCCCACCGGCGTGCGCGGTCGCCCCGCCGGATCGCGTTTGTCGTTCTGGTGGTAGTGCGTCCCGCCCTCGAACCTGATCTGGCCTTGCAGCGGCTCAATGCCCCGCGCCCTGAGTATCTCCCGGAAGCGGGACCTGATCGTTGCCCGGTCCTGGCCCAGGCCGCCCGCCATCTGCACGGGCATCAGCACGTCTACGAGTTGCTCTCCCGGATACCCCTCGCCCAGAAGGTCGACCAGGGCCTCGTCCTCTACCTCCGCCAGGCCGCCGGCGAGCGGACTCTCAAAGCCCACCGACTGCGCCACCCTCATCTTCCAAAGCGTGTACGCTCGCACTGCGTCTGAACGTCCGATCTTGCGCATCTGGTAGTCAGCCATCTTCTGGACGACATCCGCAAACTGGGCCTGCGGGTCCTGTTGCTCTTTCTCAATGGCTATATCCAGACGCCTGCCTTGTTCCCAAACGCGCTGGCCGGGCAGCTCCGCGAACATCTCCTGAAGCTTCCGCGTGATCAGGCTGTAGGCGACCTGCTCCGCTTCAGCGAGGATCTCCTGTTCCTTGGCGAACTCGCGCGGCGCCTTGCCGATGGCGGAGACCATCTGGATGCCCCGCCTGCCTCCAAGGGCCGCCTGCAGCTCCGGAGGCAGCTCCGGGCCGCGTTCGGCCAGCCACTGCATCCTGTCGACCAGGTCGCCCTCGGCCGGGAAGCCGAAACGCGTGATCGCCTTTTTGACGTCCGGAGACGGGGCGAGCAGCCCGAGCATCGTCGCCGTCACGGCCGTGCCGCTCTTGGCGACGCTCCCGCCCTTGCGGGTCGCGAAGCTGAAGGCCGCCATGGCCTGCGGCGTCGGGACATCGCCCGCCACCGCCGCCGAGAGTATGGTCGGCAGGTATGCCGCCATCTCAGAGGGTGAGCTCTTGGCCTGCTCGATTGTCTTGGAAAGCAGGTTGCCGATCTGCTGGGGCGTCAGGTCCTTCTGCTGAGATGCAACCGTCGTGAACAGATTGACGAGCGATTCGATGCTCGCGCGCGGGTCGGTCTTGCCCATCAGCAGCGACTGCTGGAAGAGGCCCATCTGCCGCTCGCGATCCATGCCGGCCGTGCCGCCCAGCAGCGTGTAGTACGCCGGGGCGACCTGCTCGATGGGGCGTCCGGATTCAACCGCGGCCTTCCAGACGAACTCCCGCGTCTCCTTGCGCTCACCGGCGAGCATCGACAGGGCCATCAGAGATCGCTCCGCCTCGATTGCCTTGTTGGTCAGCTCGATCCGCTTCCGCAGCTCTTCGGCGTGGACGGCGTAGGCGCGGCGAATCGCCATCGTCACGCCCAGGCCCGCGAACAGGCCCTTGATCTTCGTACTGAGGGAGCTGGCCGCCTGGCCGAGGCGGCCCATGCTCTGCCCGGTCTTGCGGTTGCTTTGCTGGGTCCGCCGCCCGGACTTCTCAGCCGCATCGCCCAGGGACTTCTCGGCCTGGGCGACCTTGCGGATGTCGCCCGTCGCCTTCTGCGCGCCGGGGGCGGTTACCTTTATGCGTACGTCATCTGCCATGCGTTACCTCAGCCGGACCCCGTGGCGGGGTCCGCAGCGGCCTACGTATCAGAGGCGCCCAAGATCATCAGGGCGAAGGTGTCCTCGGCGCTGAACGCGGCGATCCCGGAGATGCCGAACGGCGCGAGCTTACCGCCTGAATCCTTCTCCGGAATGTCGATGGGATTGATCACGTTGGTCCACGTCACGTTCTTGACCGTGATCTTCTCGAGGGCGGCGGCGGCGCCGTAGGTGCCGAAGATCTGATTCGCCGCCGCAACACCGACCAGGGCCAGCAGCGCCGCGTAGTCCGTGCCGTAGAGGGCGACCGCGACGTGCCTGTTGGTCACCATCACATCCGCGTCGCCGGGACTGCCGGCGGCGCCCTGGTCGATCTTGCTGTCGCACGACGGCGTGATCGAGGCGTGCGTCACGCCGGCGGCCGGGCTGGCCGGCCCGCCGTACCGTGCTGAAAAAATAGTCTCAGTTGCCATGATTCAAAGCTCCTTTTCTCGCCCGTTAATCAGTCTTCAACGGGTCGTCAATCGTCATAGAAATCATGCCGATGGCGCCCACCTTGCGGAGGTTGCCGCCGACGAGTGTCTGCCAGAATTCCCATCGCGGCCGGCTGATGTGCGCGCCGGCCGTCCCTGCATCCATCAGCGCCTCGATGGCCTCGGTGACGTCGCCGATCAGATCGAATACAACCTCATCGGCGGCGTCTTCGCCGGCCCTGGCCAGAAGCGGCAGGGCCAGGTCGCACGTCCAGGTCGCCGTCTCTCGCCTTACCCGCAGAGCCACCATCCCCAGGACCGGAAGATTGGGCTCCTGGGCCGGGACGATGATCTTGCGCTTGACCGCCGTGAGCGTGGCCGGCACGAGGGTGTCGAGCTTGGTCTTGAGATTGTCCAGGGCCGCAGAGATCGCGTTGGCCATCAGTTGCCCCCCAGGTGTGCGCCGAGCACGTCGGAGAAGGTGCCGCTCATGTCGCCGGTCGCGTCGCGTGCCCCTTGCGTCAGCCAGCGGAAGGCGGGGATCGTCACCGAGGCCACCAGGACCCAGTGCAATTCAAAGCCCGCGTCCTTGGCCAGCAGGCGCACCAGCAGGCCGGGCTTGCCCGGCCTTGAGATCATCGTCAGGTCGGCCATGTCGCGGGGGCTGCTGTGCTGCTTGGCCTCCTCGCTGACCGGCACGGCAAGCGCCCGTGCCTTGGTGGGCGTGATCGTGCCGCCGCGATTGAGGATGTCGGCGTAGGCGGCCGCCGGGCTGTTGGCCGGGACGCCCAGGGCGCCCGTCGGTCCGGACCAGTCGAGCATCCAGCCGCGCGTCGATGCCGCCAGGCCGCTTGCCGGATGCTGCATGGTCAGGCCGTACTTGCCGGTCATCAGGCCCTCGACGACGACGTCGGCGCCGACGGCCACGGCCGCGTTCATCGCGTCGGCCATGGCCTTCTTGAGGCCGGCGGCCTTCTTGACGTCGCGGTCGATCCGTCTCTGCGACGCCGCCGGGATTTCTATGGTTACGATCATTTCGCCGACTTCGTGTACTCCCTGATGTCCTGCCGCCCGTCCGCGATTGCCTTGCGGGCGTTGGCGATCTGCTTCTGCTCAAGCTTGATGGAGATACCCGACTCGCGGATGGTCGTCTGGGCAAAGGCAATCGTCCGGCGCAGACGCCGGACGTGTCGCTGGCAGCTCGTGATCTCCATAGTTCGCTGCGCCATCCAGACCTTCATCTCGGCCTTCCATCGCAGAACGTCACTGGCAAAGTTCCTACCCGTCCTGGTCTTGCGCCGCGCCTGTTTCTTCACCTTCTTGGCCATGTCGTTCTCCCCCGCCGGTGTATTCACCGGCGGTTAATTCGCCCCGTCCCTTGGGGACGGGGCTATCCGATCATCCGCTTGTAGCCGCACTCGCGCATCGTGTCGGCCACGCCCGGCAGCAGCTTGTCCTGGGCGTAGGCCGAGAAGCTCCCGCCCTGGGCGCCGGCAGCCGTCAGGCCGAGGGCGTCGCGGCGCTGGTACGTGAACTGCGCCTGCTGGATGCACACCTCGACGATGTCGTCGGGCATGGGCTGCTGCAGCGTGGCCGTCCAGTGATCCTCATCATCCGGCGGGGCGGTGTTGGACGGGTCGATGGCGTCGATGCAGATGTAGATCGCGCCCTCGTGCAGCACCAGGTCATCGACCACGTAGGCCGAGCCCGTCGCCCAGGTGCTGTAGTCGTCCGGGACGGTGTAGCCGCCGGTGTACGTCAGCTGCACCGTCAGGCCGCCCTTGAGCCAGAAGCCCATGCGGATCAGCTCGCCTCGCTCGTAGTCCACCATGAAGTCCGTGTCCTCGACCAGGGCGGTCGCGTCGCCGAAGGCCTTGAACATCGCCTCCTTGACCTGGGTCACCGTCACGATGGGCCAGTGCCGCAGGTACAGGATCGAGACGCCCGGCTCGCGAACGCTGAGGGTCCGGGTTGTGGTCGTCTTGGCCAGTCCGCCCCTGGCCGGCCGGTCGGCGGCCGCCGACAGCTGGCCCGAGACGCCGGTGAGGATGGCCGTCAGCAGCGTATCCTGCGACGAGGTGGTGATGCCCTGGCGGGCCTTAAGTTGTGCCAGCGTGCAGAGGCTCACTTCTTCTTACCACCTGTCTTGGGCGCGGCGGGTGCGGCGTCGACCTTGCCGGCGACGACCTCGACCTGCCCGGCCTCGACGTGCGGCTTGACGAGCGAGTACTCCATCTCGAACTCTTCGCCCGGCTTGTGCTTGATGCCGTTGTCCATGCAATCGACCAGCGCTTTGACTTTTACGTGTGCTGCCATGGCGTTACTCCTTGCGGCCGGCGAGGGGCGGCGTGGGCCGCCCCCGCCTGGCCTTGTCCTTCTCGGCCGTGGCCTGCTTGTCTCGCGACGACGTCACTTGCTTGTCGCGCGGCGGGCCGGCCTGCTTGAAAACTTCAACGCCCAGGGATTTCAATCCCTGGGTTTGATGATGCTTTTTCAGCGTCATTCGATAACGCCCACCTTGGCACCGTTGGCTGCGTTGCCGAGTATCACCAGGTCCTCGGCCGCGTAGCATTCGGCCACCGCTCGCGGGATCACCGCCTTGACCGGCGTCACGATCTGCGGCTGGCCCTTGCCGCGTCCGGAGTTGTCAATCTTCGGACGGACCACGACACCGCCGAAGGCTATCGAACGCCGCACCTCCACACGTACCAGCCGGGACTTGCCCTTCGTGGGCGGATCGGCGGGCGGATCGGCGGGCGGCTGGTCGGCATCAGCGTCCTGGTCGCCTTCGGCCTCGTCGGCCTGATCGGCGGCGGCCTGCTCGGCAGCGGCCTTGTCGGCGGCGGCCTGGTCGGCGGCAGCCGCGTCCCCCTGGGCGGCGGCGGGCTGTAAAGCAGCGGCCTTGTCGGCGGCGGCCTGCTCGGCAGCAGCCTTGTCGGCATCCTTGTTGCCGTCTTTCTTGGGGGCCTTTTTCTTGGCCATACTTCGCTCCTTTCGTCGGCCTTGCCCGGCGGGGCGTGCGGCCCCGCCGGGCGGCCTACTAATCCCAGTCTTTCAGGGATGGATTCAGGTTTACGGCGTTACCCAGACGCAGAGGACGTAGATCGTCGAGTCGCATCCGTTGCCCGCGTTCTCGTTGGCGACCAGCTCCAGCGTGTCGCCCGCAGCGACATCTCGCTCGGCGTCGTCCAGGTTGTCGAACTGGATACGCACCTTGTCGTTGACGGCGTTGAGCTCTTCGGTGTCGAAGATGTTCGCCGCCGATCCGTCATTGTTGCGGAGGTTAAGGTCGTCATCACCATGGGCGCCGTTGCCGGCCTGCTTGAATCCGTTCGCATCGAGGACCCGCAGCGTCTTGCCCGCCGGCACCGTGTAGCTCAGTGTGCCCGCCGCCGACGACTCGAAGACAACCACAAACGGGATGCCGGCGAGGGCCGTCAGGACCTTTGGCGTCGCGACGCCCAGGTCCTGGACTGTGTTGTCATCGCCGTCGACCGTGAGGGTCGTCGCGACGCCGCCGGTGACGGTTGCGGTCCCATCGGTGAACGTGGTCGCGGTGATCGTGGTCCCGGTCACGGCGGCCGGAGTCGCACCGCCGATCACGGCAGCGTCGACCGTGCCGCCGTTGATGTCCACGGTCGTCACGGAGCTCAGGTCTACCCACGTCCCGGTCACCGTGCCGCCGTTGAGCGAGACCGTTCCGTCGGTGATCGTG
>SDBT01001088.1_pt1 | contig 46576 bp, 45 predicted proteins | sample 2277101 | NCBI WGS metagenome assembly SDBT01 (sample SAMN10404973, study PRJNA504765) | marine sediment metagenome | isolation source: marine sediment core GS10_PC15, 103 cmbsf | place: Arctic Ocean: Southern Knipovich Ridge | collected 2010 | reverse complement strand
CTTTTACTTGCAGCAATCTGTCAGATAGAGCATTGATGGCCATACTTGGTAGCAGACACCTTATATCTCAAGGAAAGATGGATTTTCTTTTGAAGAGAGACGAGATTGAGACATTCTTAGAAACCGGCGGCAAGTTTATTCAAGAGATTCTGAAGGAACACGGATACAAAACTTATCGTCTACTCCCCAGTAGCGGATGGCGCAAAAGTGGTTTTGATTTTACCTATGAAAGCAAAGATAAAAAAAAGGATCATGTACAGGATTTAACAAGTTTTATTAAAGAGATTCCTGTTGTATCAACAATAGCCAAGTTTATGTTCTACTATGTTCTCCCAACAATGATTACAGACAAGATAAGGCTTAGGCACGGCGGACCTAGATCTACGAATGATGCAATCAGGCTGATAAAAGAGAAAAAAGATGGCGAAAGTTTGTTTATGTATATAGGATATTGTGATACCCACATTCCATATAAAGCTCTAGACGGTTTTTCTAATAAATTTAAAGCAGAAAAAAAGAGTGAGAATTTCTGGAAGGAATTATCTAAAAAGAATTTTAGTAAGGAAAGGATGGATTTTTACAAAACAATAATTGACAGGAGGGATAGTATCTTAGATGTCATAGCTAAGTATGATTGTGCGATAGCTTATGATGATCATTTAATTGGCAAGGTAATCAAAGCATTGGAGGAAAAAGGAATTCTTGATGATACAATAATCTTATTTTTTTCAGACCATGGAGAGAGTCTTGATGAACAGGATATCTACTTTGATCATGGCGATGGGTTATATGATGCTTCAATACATGTTCCTTTTATAATCCGCGCTAAAGGGTTGCCTAAAGGCAAGAGGATGAAGGCATTTATACAACTTGAAGAAATTATCCCTACAGTTCTAGATTTAGCTGGAATAGAATACGGTCCTCTGGACTTTGACGGTATGAGCCTATTGCCCCTGATAAATGGAGAAGCAGATAAGATTAGGGATTTTATTTTTGCAGAAGAGGCATATCAACATAGAAACTATGCAATAAGGGATTCTAATTATAAGTATATTGAAGCACCATCTAAAGAAGAGGCTATTTGTAAGAAATGCAGGGTAGTTCATGGGGGGGTTGTTGAATTATACGATTTAGAGAAAGACCCTGGTGAAACAAAGAATATTGCCAGTGAAAATAAGGACATTGTGATGCAGATGAGTTTGAAATTAGATAGAGTAATTAGGGACATAAAAAGCCTAAACGAGAAAAGGAAGATAAATAAGCTTATAACTAGATTATGATGCCCCATTTCTTAGTTGTTGGAAATCATAAGAATAATACAAATCTTTATAAATAACATATAATTTTAATATAAGAATCAATTAAATATAATTAGCAAATAAATATCAATTATGTGAGGTGAGATATATGTCAGAAAGCAACATAACAACAATATCAATACCAAAAACCTTAGCAGATAAGTTAAAAGAGAGGATAAAGGGGACTGGTTTTAATTCTGTTTCAAGCTATGTTACCTATGTGTTGAGGCAACTGGTATCTGGTATTGAGATGGATAAGGAGAAAAAAGAAGCATTTTCTGAGGAAGATGAAGAAAGAGTGAAGAAGAGATTAAGGGGGCTAGGTTATATTGAGTAAAAGATTTAATCTAATTTTTATTACAGTAGATGGAGCAAGGCAAGATAGGTTAAATATTTCAGATGAATTTATGCATTTGACAAAACAAGGTGTTTATTTTCCTCAGATGATTAGTTGCGCTCCTTATACGCTTTCTTCTATGTATGCCATATTTTCCGGGATGTATCCAACGAAAAATGGTGTTGATGCTTATTACAATATGTTTAAATTTAAAAAGAGTAAATGCAAAACCTTAACTGAATATTTTAAAGAGGAGGGATACTATACTCAAGGCGATTTCCTAAACGATGCAGTAATGCCTAACCAGGGATTTGATGAGGTTACAATCCATGATGAGAATAAAGATGATTTGTTAAAATTACATAAAGAATATTTATCAAGAATGGCTAAACTTAACAAAAAAGGCAAAAATTTCTTTTTATATCTACACTATAGCAATATACATACAGAGATTATTGAGAATGTTGCAAAGAAATATTCTGATTTTGATGATGAATATTTTGATAATTATGAAGAAAATGTTAAAAATTATAATGGGTATTTGGTAAGGGCAGGAGTTTATTCAAAGCATATATATGGAGCAATTAAAGAACTGGGACTATTGAAGAATTCGTTAGTAGTTTTTATTTCAGATCATGGTATTAGCAATGGCGAGAGAAAAGGGGAAAAGATTTATGGCTCTTTTTTATATGATTATACCATAAAGTCATTTTCTATTTTTATGTTCCCAAGCTTGATTAGTAAGAATATTGAGATTACTGAGCTTACTAGAACTATTGATATTATGCCAACACTACTGGATTTTTTTGGGATAGAAGAGGATGATTCGTATGAAAAAATACAGGGTGAATCTTTATTGCCTTTGATTAAAAGAGAAGAAAAATCTAAGAGAATTGCGTTTGTGGAAACAGGCGGTTTAGGCGGACCATGGCCTTCAGATCATAAGCCAAATGTCAGGTGTGTAAGAACTGATGAATGGAAATTGATTCATAATGAAACTCCGGATACTTGGGAATTATATAATTTGAAAAAAGATTTGGCCGAGGCTAAGAATGTTATAATGGAATATCCTCAAGTAGCAGACAAATTGAGAAAAGAATTAAATAAAATATTAGCTGATTGTGTCAAGGTTAAGGCTGAAGTACCAATCGAGTTAATGAAAGGAAAACTTATACTCAAAGACAAAATTTTTTAGACAAATTTTGTCTCTTGGAAATAAATTTCCAAACCATCAGAAATCTACGATTTCTGAGGTTTTCGTAATATCCCATAGGGATACAAGAAATGCAAAGCATTTCTTTGTAAGCAAATGACCTATTTATGTATAAAAATTTGCGTCATTTGCTATAACTAAGATTTCTTAGGCAAAAAAGATTTTATCAAATTGATTTCTTCTTTTCCTATACCTCCTATTAGGTATAGAGCAATAAAATAAGAGATTGCTGCTATTGGTATGATATAAATTACTGGTAAGAAGCTTGTATACAATATCAAAGCACCCATGACAATTCCTGCAATTATTGGTTTATAACTAACTTTTACCAGGTTTATAGGATAACCATTTCTTGCTGCAAAATAGTATAACATTGAAAAACTGATGACTTGTGTTATTACAGTGGCAATTGAAGCCCCAATATAGCTAAATTTTGGTATCAAAATAAGATTTATAACTACATTGGATACTGCGCAAACACCCGCAGATATAGTGAATAAATGTTGTTTATTTATTGAATTTAGCAAATAACCTATAATATTAGTTGCGAAAATAAAAATTAATGCCCAAGATAATATCATGAGTACTATTCCAGATTGAATGAACTGTTCTTTATATATAAAGAGTATTAGCCTTTGGGCAAGCAAACTTATTCCAATGCTTATTGGAAGTGCAATTGAAAACAGGTAATAAAATGATTTTTTGTATAATAGTTTTAATAGGTCTTTTGAGTTTGTATGGTGTAACCTTGACATTGCCGGGAAAGTTGATTTTATAATTACTGTTGGGATGAATGTGAGTGCACCTATTAATGTTGAAGCTGCATTGTACCAACCAGTTACAGCATAGTTTTTCATAGCTGTAAGCATTATGGTATCTGTGCTGTAATATATCCTTCGGAATATCATTGTAAACCAAAAAGGCAGAGAATTTTTTAAAAGAACTCCCCAGAACTTTAAATCTATAGAAAAAGATAATCTGACAAACTTTTTTTGCGCAACTATATAATAAAAAACTGAGGCAACAAATCTAGCTAAGATAAGGGCAATCAGTAATCCATATAAACCATAACTTTGGCTTAGTACATAAAAACTTAAGGGTAAAGCTAAGATTTTCTCAATTATAGTACCATAGAATACAAACTGATTTTTTTCATACGCATTAAATATTGTTCTTACCAACGTGTTAAATATGCCAAAAAATTCGTGGACCATTACAAGTAAAATGGCTAGGATGATTTCATTAGTCTTTGGCCAGTATTTTGTTGTTATTATAGCAATGATATAGACTCCAACCAGAATAGATAGTTTTAATGTGAGGGTATTATTCACAAGTTTTTTTGTTTGTGATCTGTCTCTTGAAATTTCTCTGAGAATATAAGTAGTAAGCCCCATGTGAGATAACATTGTAAACATACCAATAAAAGCAAAAGCAAAAGAATATTTTCCAAAACCAACACTGCCAAGGTACCTAGTTATGATTATAACTAGTAAGAAGGAAATAATTTTGTCAAATATATCAGTTGAGAATAGCAAGCATGTATTTTTGGCTATTGTTTTTGCTGATGACATATTGACTTAGGAAAGAGAATGATTTATAAATGATTTGTTTTTATTATAGAATACTAGTTCATAAAGTTTAAGAGGGGTTGGGTAAGCGGAGAATTAGTAGGTATTTCAAAATTTTCAAAATAATTTATTAAAAAGCGAGTTAGCAGGAGATTTACCCAAAAAAAGGAAAATGGATAAAAAATCACTGAAATATATCAAAAAATACCATGGTGGTTGTAGGGGGATTTTTTTAGTAAGTACCCGTCTAGCTCCTTACATTACCAAACTTCTTTTATATACCCCGATTACAGCAAATCAAATTAGTTTTTTTTCATTTGTTTTTGTTTTTATTCCTGCAGCATTGATTGCTTTTGGGAATTATTGGCTTATTGTTTTAGGTGCCCTTCTTTTGCAGGTTTCCGTTATATCCGATGAGATAGATGGGGCTGTTGCAAGAATTAAGAAAACAACAAACCAGTTTGGAGGATATTATTGTACTTTTGTTCATGATTTTATCCCACCTATTTTAATGATAGCATTAAGCATTAATTCATACAGATTTTTTAATAATCCTTTATTTTTGGTGATTGGTTTAATAATCCCGGTTGCAATGTTTTTGACTATCTATAGCAGAATTATAAAAGACTATGTTGCAATTGAATATCAAATAAAACATAATAAGAAAATAAAATCAAGCCAAGATTTAGCATTATTGAAGGTGGGGGAACTGGAAGATCTTAAAGACAAACAACTATTCTGCAAAGCCGATAAATTTAAGTTTGTTACCAACTTTATATACTTCTTCAACACATTCTGTCACCTTAATGCAATCATGCTATTACTGGCTATATTTGATTTAATTCATTATGCAATTATTTTTTACGCTCCTTTTTATATACTAATTGCAATAGTGAAGGTTTCTTTAGAAGTGAAAAAAGGTATGAAAGACTATAAATTTGAATAGATTCGTACACTTAGCCCCCCTTTTAATAGGACCACATGTTTCCATATTATTGCTGTTAATAAAGCAGCCTTTAAAGCTCCTGCTATCCAGAAATAAAAGGAAAGGTTTAAAAATATTATTTAAATCGTGTATAGTTTTTGCTGTTATGGGGGGTAGGGTTATTATATGCCCCAGTTATGGTTGTGTGGGTGTTAGAAATGCAAAAAAAGAATATCAAGGATTATATTATGGTTACCATAGGCGGTGAGAAATTTTACCTCCATCGTACAGATGACTTAATTGGCAAATTAATAACTAGGCCCCTTGGTGTAATATTTACTAGACTGATAATAAAAACACCTATAGAAGCAAACCATATAAGTGCAATAAGTTTGTTATTAGCTATATTATCTGCAGTCCTTATATCTTTTTCTGATTATACATACAATATTATAGCCTGTTCTATACTCTTTGTAGTGTCAATGTTGGATTGTGTAGATGGGGTTTTAGCTAGATATAGAAGAAAATTTACAAAATTCGGTGTTTATATGGAATATCTTTTTCATGAACTTGTTCCTCCTTCGCTTTTTTTTGCTTTGGGTGTAAATTCATACAAATACCTTAACAATATTATACCTTTATATCTGGGAGGTATAGTTGTGTTGTTGATATTTTTTATAAGTACTATTAGATCAAGCAAGGAGAGAATTGTTTTTAGGCATATTCTGGAAACTAAGAAAATTCCGAACTATGTTCAAGATAAGTTGTCAAAAGAGCCTAAAAAATCTTTTTTATCACTTCTTGTTTTTGTGATTATACGTATATTTAATACTCCTGGACATTTTTATACTCTACTGTTGATACTTTCTTTATTGGATAAACTACATTATGCCATCTTTTTTTATAGTGTATTTTATTTTGTTATTGCCATAGGTAAAGGTTATGTAGAGTTTAAACAAGGTTTTAAACCGTATGGGTTAGAATAATTGGAGTTATACGAATTCAGAAGTTTATTAAGATCCAGTGATTGATCTTAGGTGAGAGGGATAAAAGCTATTTATTCTCCTTTGAAAATAAATAATCTACTAAATCAACTACTCTACAACTATAGCCCCATTCATTATCATACCATAATATCAATTTAAGATAATCTCCATTATTTACTGCTGTCCATCTATGATCAATTATTGCTGAATACTCGCTTCCCTTAAAATCAATTGATACAAGCGGGTCAAAGTTATTGTAAAATATTTTTAATTTCTGTTTTTTTGCTTCTCCTTTGAATAGGTTTATTATGTCTTCTACAGTAACCTTTTTATTTAATTTCATAGAGATATCACAAGATGTTACGGTGGCAGTTGGCACCCTATAAGAAAATGAATAAAACTTATTTTTCAAGAATTTTAAAACTTTACAAACAGCTGTTACTGTCGTAGTTGGTTTTGGCATAAGAGAAAACGTGCTTGCACGACCAAGTGCATAATGGGGATCCAGATATCCTGGCATAGACCAAGAGATAGATGGTCCATCTAAAAGATTTTGATATTGCAGCCAAGGATGTAATGTTGTGACAAAGCCATGATCTATACCATATTTCTTGTACAAGGCATTTATTACAGGTGCAAATGCGTTTGCATCACAAATACTGCTGGATATAATAAAATCATTTTCTACTATTTTCTATCTTCCAATATTGATAAAATATCTTTTGTTATTTCTGGAGTATTATTATCTTTACTTAAAATTATCTTTTCTATAACATTATTTTGGGAGTTGAATTGTATCAGATTGATAATTTCTTTTTTTACTAGTTCGTCTTTTTCAATGTTATCACTTGTTTCTTTTATCATATTGTAGAGTTGCATTGTTGCGGCTTTATTTTCGTGAATATGTATGTTCTTTCTTCTTTCTTCCATTCTTTTGCTTATAATTTCCTCGTCAGAAACAACACATTTTATTACATAAATGGCTGCATCTTTTAGAACGGAGTATACCCTATCTCTTCTTCTTCTTTTATTGAAATTGCCGTCAATTATTATTATATCTTCCTTTTTATTACTGATTACATCTTTTACGTTGTTTGCGAGTGAATCATAAACAAGATTTCTTTGTTCATCAGACTCTAAATTAAAGAGATTCAATTTTTTTCTAATATCAAGTGTAGCTATACCAGCTATCTTATGGTTATTCTTTAAGGAACTTACAAGCTTTTTTGCAATAAAGGTTTTTCCAGTAGCAGGATAACCATACATCATTATTGCAACGATTTTCTTTTTCATTTTTTATAATGCTTATTTTTACTATTCGTGAAAATAGAGGTATTTATAAAAGTGTTGTTTTTTGTGGCTTCATCCAAAAATTCGCTTTTGGGAGCGATTTTCCCTCCCTCCACCAACTGGTGATTATATTTTTGGATGTGGCTGTTTTTTGTTATAACTTTATTAAAACGATATTTTTAAATATAGACCTCATATTCTGGGTATTATGATAAAAGCTATAATATTGGATCTTGGCGGTGTTATACAGGGTCTTGACTGGAGCCCTGTTGTAAATTCCATACTTGACCTAAAGGAAGGTCTGGATGTAGATAGTTATAAAGCTGCTTTTTATTATGACAGAGAAAATTATTTTGATTTATATGCTATATCCAAAATGAGCAAAGAGGATTTTTGGGGCATGGTTGCTTCAAAGATGGGAATAGACAAAAAATATACTGATAGATTAAGCAAGAGTTTTGAGCTTTTGTATTCTTTTATTAACAACGATTTACTTGACTTATTGAAAACACTTAAACATGATTATAAGATATTTGCTCTTTCAAATGCATGCCCTGAAATAGAAAATAAGGTTATAAAAGACAATATATATGTGCATTTATTTGATAAGTTTTATTTTTCGCATAATATAGGTACAAAAAAGCCAGAGAAAGGAGCATACCTTAATATTACAGAAGACAATAATCTTAAGCCAGAGGAATGTTTATTTATTGATAATGATGTAGGGAATATAAAAGGTGCAGAGGAAGTAGGAATGAAAACTAGATTATATGCTAGTGTTGATTTATTAAAGAAGGAGATATATAGTTTACTTAATAAAAATGGACAAATCAAATAAAACAGTAATTGGATACACAACAGGGGTTTTTGATTTATTCCATATAGGTCATTTGAATCTTTTGGAGAATGCAAAGAACTCTTGTGATAAACTTATAGTGGGGATAACAACTGATGAATTATCAATTAAATTTAAAGGTAGAAAACCAGTCATTCCGTTTGAGGAGAGATGTAAAATAGTTGCTGCAATAAAATATGTAGATAAGGTAGTAACTCAAATAGGTATGGACAAATTTGAATCTTGGAAAAAATATAAATTTGATGTAATGTTTGCTAGCACCAATCCCACAAAAAAATGGCCTAAGGTAGAATCAGAATTTCTAAAAGAGTTTGAAAAAAGAAAAATAAAGCCTCCAAAAATAGTTAATCTACCTTATACTCCAGGAGTGTCATCAACAACAAGGAGAGAGATGTTAAAGAAAGCATTACAATGATAAAATTCGGCGTTATTGGGTGCGGAAATGTTTCTCAAATATACCTTTATACTTTAGATAAAAATAAGGATGCAGAAGTGGTTGCTGTTGTAGATACGGATATAGGAAAGGCAAAGAAGAATGCTGAATTGTTTGGGATAAAAAATACTTATTCTGATTATAAGGAGATGCTGGATAAAGAGGAGCTAGATGCTGTGGTCATATGTACTCCGCATTGTCTTCACCATGATCAGGCTGTAGAGTGCTCTAAAAATGGCTTGCATATATTGTGTGAGAAACCACTAGCTACAAATATGCAGGATATTCTTGATATGGTGGATAAATGCAAATCTATAAAATTTGGTGTTATGCTTCAGAGGAGATTTTATCCAAATTCAAAATCTACAATTGAGGCCATTAATAAAGGATTATTGGGGGATATTACTTCAGTTTCATTAAGTTTTAACTGCCATAAAACCCGCGAGTTTTATGATACTTGGAGAGGAAAGAAGATAAGTGGAGGAGGTACTTTGATTAGCCAGGCACTGCATAGAATAGATAGATTAGTCTATTTCTTTGGTCCTGCAAAATATGTTGAAGGAATCACTAAAACAACACGGCCTTATATCGAAGTTGAAGATTATGCAAAAGGGAAGATTTACTTTGACAATAACATAATCGTAGATATAGAATCAAACAACTCAAGTGGTAATCCTGAAACTATATCAATAATAAAAATAAAAGGAACAAAAGGAAGCATTGTATTATCAGATGATAAAACAATGGAGTGGAGTGTTGAGGGCGTATCTAAACCGGGAGAGGCTGATATAAATAATGTTCCTATAGAGTTTAGGTCTGCATATTATGGTCCTTGCCATGAAATGGTGATTAATGATTTTGTAGATGCTGTTGTGAATAATAGGAGACCATTTGTTAGCGGGAAGGATTCTCTTGATGCTATGAAGATTATCTTGGGTTTTTACAAGTCTGACAAAGAAAAAAGAAAGATTTCACTTGAGGAAGAAGATTTAATATAAATAATCATTTATATCCATGCTTGGATTTCTGATATTATCGTTTTCAAAAAACATTCTTTGCATTAATTCCAAGTTTGTGAGGAATAATAACTGCCTTAACGAGTTGTCAGGCGTAGGTGCTTTTAGATTTGAGGAACTTAAGTCATGATTTTTTTTAAATTTATCCAGCAGTTTAGTGATATATCCTTTTTTCAGATAATCCCTTTTAGCTATACTTTTTTCATTAAGCAACCCCTCAATCACGTGCAGGAAATCCGTTTTATAATAATCTGATAATGGTACTTGAAGAGGAAGTTTCCTTCTGAAAGCACTCTTTTTAGGAATAAATTCCAAAGCAATTTTCTGAATAATATATTTCTTGTCCAATCCATTCCACTTCATTACGGGTGGTATCTCCATGCTAAATTCTGCAACATGATGATCTAAATAAGGGGACCTTACTTCTAAAGAAGAAGCCATTGAAAGCTTATCCAGCTTTATTAACTGAATTTGAGGCAAAGAGGTCTTACATTCAAAACATAAGGTGGTATTAAGGTAATTAGCCTTATCTGATTTTCTCAACAGTTTTCCAAAGCTGTTTTCCACTGTACAATTTTCAGGCATCTCATCTAAGATCTCTTTTGTAAATGTTGTTTCTCTTTCTTCTTTATCATTAAAATAACCAGAAGTAATTGAATCTATCTTCTCTTTAATGTCCATTTTTTCATATTTTTCAAAGTCAGCCCACCATTTTCTATTGAACTCACTTTTTTCATAGGCAGGGGAATGAGCAGGCATTGGTGCATAAACATGATATCTGTTGTATCCTGCAAAGAATTCATCCGGACCTTCTCCAACAAGATTAACCGTGACATGTTTTTTTAGCTCTTTTAATAAGTGATATATTGCTGGTTGGGCTGGACGCGCCCAGGGTATCTCTAAACTCCACAATACAATTGGCATGCTTCTACTCATCATATCATATGACAAGATTATCTCATTATATTCTGCATTACAGTGTTCAGCAACAAGTTTCGCGTATTGGAATTCGTCATCTTCTCTTCCAAAGCCTATCGAGTATGTTTTAATATTTTCGCCTTTTATATGGTTCATAAGCCCTACAATAAGGCTGGAGTCAATGCCTCCAGAAAGAGAGGCTCCAAGCGGAACATCCGAAATAAGCCTTCTTTCAACAGATTTTATCAAAAGATTCCTGAGTTTCTTTACATAGTAAGACTCATCCTTTGGTTCTGTTATTGTTTTTAATTTATCCTGCAAATCCCAGTATTTCTTTATTTCAATTGAGTTTCCATCATAAATAAAGTAGTGGCCAGGCTCAAGCTCGCATATATCTTTAAATAATGTGCTTCCATCAATTGTATAAGCCCATGTAATAAGTTGACTCAAAGCAGCCCTGTTTAGCTCCCTCTTTACTCCGCTATACTGTAATAATGCCTTTATCTCTGAAGCAAATAGAAGTTTGTTGTCTTTGTAATAATAATAAAGAAATTTTTGCCCAAGTCTATCTCTGGCCATAAATAATATCTTCTTATTTGAGTCCCATATTGCAAATGTAAACATTCCGTCAAACAGTTTTAGGCAATCATAACCGTATTCTTCATATGCATGAATGATCACCTCTGTATCGGTATTTGAATTGAATCTATGCCCTTTTTTTTCAAGTTCTGGCCTAATTTCTTGGAAATTGTATATTTCACCATTAAAGATTATGCATATGCTCCCATCTTCATTAAACATAGGCTGCTTTCCTCTCTCACTTAAATCAATTATACTTAATCTTTTATGACCTAAAGAAATGGATTTATCTATAAAATAGCCCTCTTGATCAGGACCTCTATGCCTAATTACATAGGCCATATCCCTAATCAATACTTTATCTTCCCAATTAAAACCACATATGCCACACATTTCAATTATTTTTTTCCGATCTCTCTATTGTTTTTGTTGTTATGTTCATTATAATGACCTATTTAGGTGATTAATAACTAATCCTGGTCTGTTTATAATATATCTTATAAGTTTTTTAAAATACTTGAATGATGTAAAATATTTTAATATTAATTGCTTATTGTTTAATCTATAAATCTTTCTTTTGCAAGACGTTTTTTCACGAACTGAAAAAATTCCGAAGGGTTGGAGGGGGGCGAACGATTAATCATAATTTTACAACCAAACATTGTGTTCCTGATAATTCAATAATTGTTTCTGGTTTATTCTTAAAAAATTCATCAAATGCTTTTCTAACTCCTCTTGCAGAAATGTAATCATGGGAAATAATGACACCTCCCACACTCATTCTTGGATAAAAGAATTTTAAGCAGTTTAAGGTGGATTCATGAATATCTACATCCAAATTGACAAAAGAAAATTTTTTGTTCTTTACAGGTTCTACAGTAGCGGGGAATAGTCCTTTATAAAAATAAACGTTTGAATATTTTTTAAGGTAATTTTTAACATCCTCAAATGAGCCAATGTATTGACCTTCATGAAATTGAGACTTGTTATCATGTTCGCATAACTTGGGGAGTCCTTCAAAAGTATCAAATAAATATAAATTTTTATTACCTTTTGCTTCACAAATGAGTTTTGCTGAACCTCCTTTGTATGCACCAACTTCAGCAATACTGCCCTCAATTTTTTCTGTTCTTTTTACTACCATATAAATTTGATAAGCTTCGTTGTCGTTAACTAATAGTTCATTTTCTTTTTTAGTTTTTATTATTAAATCAAATACTCTGGCTATCTCTTGATCATAATCATAAAAAACTACCACACCATATTTTCTCTGGATAACATAAGCTATAATTCTTCCAACAATTCTTCTTGGAAATGATAATATTTTGGTTGATGCTAACCATACAATAATTTTTTTTGCCAAATTCTTCATCATAAATTGTTTGAATTAAGGATATTTATAAAGTTTATCAAAAAACCCAGTATTAGGATACTGTCAAGTTAAAGTCAGGCATATTTAACAAATACTTCAATGACACCTACAAAGTTAAACCTTCCCGATGCTGGGATATTGAAAATTATGCTCTCTTAAATGATACTTATTACTTACCTGACGAAAAGAAGACAGTATCCAGTATTAGATAAATATTTAAATAGTTTGCTTTTTGTTAAATGATACACTTAGATTGAAAGTTGGGAATTGGAAAAATGAATATTATATCAACTTTAAAAGATTCAATATATTATTATTTATATAAAAAAGATTGGGGCAAGTTCTTCAATTAGGCAGGTCAATTTTGCTGTTACCTATAGATGCAACTCTAGATGTTTGACTTGTGATATATGGAAAAATTACTCGAAGGACAAATCATTACTTAAAAAAGAGTTATCAAAGGAGGATATAAAAGCGATATTTTCACAATTTAAATATCTCAGGTCAGTTGGAATTACAGGAGGTGAACCATTTTTGAGGGATGATCTGGTGGAAATTGTTAATGCAATCAAAGCACCTTTAGTAACTATAGCAACAAATGGATTAATGCCCGGGAGAGCAGCAGAATTTGTAAAGAAGATGATCAAAATTAACCACCTGAAAGAACTGGGTATTAGCGTTTCTATTGATGCAATTGGGAAATTAAATGATAAAATTAGAGGAGTACCTCATTCTTATGAGAAAAGCATAGAAACGATAAAATCATTAAAAAAACTTCAAAAGAAAAATAAAAAACTTTTAATAGGCATTAGCAATACTATTAGCAAATCCAATATTGATGATGTCCTTAAGATACATAAATTAGCTAAGGAATTGAATGTTATATTTTCTACGAGGGTTGCGCAATCTTCTGGTTTGTTATATAATAATGTATCTTCCAAGGTGTTTATTGATGAAAAGGATATACCTGAAGTTAAGAAAATATTTCAATTCTTGTTAAAAGAACAACCAAGAAACTTGTTTTATAGATATTACTTAACTAAGTTTTTTGGAAATCCAAATAAACAGCCAATACAATGCTTTTCTGGATTTAATAGTTTTTTTATTGATCCTTATGGAGACCTTTATCCCTGTGTCATGTTCAATAACAAGCTAGGCAATCTTAAAAAGAAAAATTTAAAACAACTGCTTAATTCTGACAAAGCAGAGAAAATCAGGAAAAGTATAAGTAATGGAAATTGCTCCTGCTGGACAGATTGCGAGGCACTTAACTCATTATATTCGAATCCTTACGAACTTATGGGGGCTTTTTTCAAATCCTTAAAATGACGATAAAATTAATATGAGAAAACAATTTTAATGATATTCTCCTTTAACAGGACCATACTTCCATATTATTGCCATTAATAAAGCTGCTCCTAAAGCAGCTGCTATCCAGAAATAAAAGGCATAGTTCTATCCAAAGTTATCTATCAAAAATCCTGTCCCTACACCTGTTAGAGCTGCTCCAATATAACCCCCTCCATCAATAAAACCAGTTGCAGTAGATGCTGCTTTTCTAGTACCAAAATCCATCGGCATATATCTTTATTTAAAAGAGTTTTTCTGCCTTTTCCAAGTCTTTAGGAAAATCAATATCTATAAAAGGTGTATTCTTTATATCGCAAGCACTGATTTTTTCTCCGCGCTTTATAAGCCTGCCAATTACATCTATAAAAGAAGCATTAAGGTTTTCTTTTGCAATTCCCCCTATTTCTTCAATCAATTTCTTAGCTCCAGATTCTGAGAATTTGGCAATCCCTATAAACTCACCATTCTCTCCTTCTATTTTGGCTTTAGTGACATTCTCAATTAATCCGCCTTTTTCTATAACTTTTTCAGCTTCTTCTCTCAACCCATCCTTTCTAATAGTCAAACAGATGTCTGATTTATTATCCACTAGGTCCTCGATAATTTTTGGATTGAAAATAACATCCGAATAAAGCAATATAAATCCATTTTTTAATTCTTCTTTAGCAACCCATAATGTCATAGCCATACCAGAAACATTATAAAATGGATTAAATAATACCCTAATTTTCTTCTCCTTACAAAATTTCTCTACTTTTTCTTCTAAGTAACCTCTTATCACAATTATATCCTTAATTCCCGCGTTATTAAGATACTCTATCTGCCTTTCCAGAATAGTCTTTTTTCCCACTCTCAATAAACATTGTGGAGTATCTTTAGTTAAAGGTAATAATCTTGTTGCCTTTCCTGCTGCTAAAATAATTGCTTTCATTTTATTTAAATTTAATTTTCGTGTTTATAAATCTTGGGGTTTATTCAAGTTTTTCAATATGAACTACCTTTTTTCTTATATATGCGCTAAACCTATCTATTGCCATAACCATTAATACCATTATAATCAAGATGGTTAAAACCTCTTTGTTTCTAAAAAGCCTCATGCTTGTTATTAGTTCCATGCCTATTCCACCAGCTCCAACTAACCCTAGAACAGTTGCTGCTCTGAAGTTGTTTTCTAGGTAGTATAACATATAATTAATGAATAATGGCTTTACTTGTGGAAATATACCTCTGGTTATGACTTGAATTTTATTTGCGCCTGTTGAGATAATTGCCTTAATTACTTCAGGATCTACTGTTTCTATTGATTCTGAAAAATACCTTCCTAAGGCTCCTGTCACATGGGCTGCTAAAGCTAAAACTCCTGGAAATGGGCCTAAACCAACCATTGAGACAAAGATAAGGCCCCATACAATCTCGTTTATGCCCCTGCATACATCAAATATTGTTCTTACACTATGATAAACAAATTTGTTGGGCATAGTGTTCCTTGCTGCTAAGAATGACAATGGTAAAGCTATTAAGGCCCCAATGGTGGATCCGACAATAGCCATCTGTAATGTTTCAATCGCCTTCAAGAGAAATCTTCCCAGATTACTTATATCTGGTGGAAACATCCTCCTGATAAAATCGACCATAAATGGCATACCTTTAACAAAATTTATTGGGCTTGTGTTAGTTCCACTTAAAGCCCAGTAATAGATTATAGCAACAATTATCCCTATTAAAAAGATTTTATACTTGTTCTTAAGGAATTTTTTAGGTATCCTTATTACACCTTTAGAATCCTGTTTTTCCGTAGAGGTACCAGTCTTTTGTTTTTCCATATATATCAACTATATCCTTTTCTGTAAGATCTTCAGGTTTGCCATCAAAAACAATTTTTCCTTGTCTCATCCCAATTATCCTTGAGCCATATCTTTTGGCAAAATCAAGAAAGTGTAAACTACTTATCAAAGTTATTCCCTTTTCTACACAGATGTTCATTAATAAATCCATAACTTCTTTCATTAATCTTGGATCTAAATTAGAAACAGGCTCATCTGCTAAGATAATATCTGGTTTTTGTGATAATGCTCTTGCTATAGCAACCCTTTGTTTTTCTCCTCCACTTAAGTTAGAGATCCTTTCATTTTTGTGTTCCTCTAATCCTACTCTTTTAATATTTTCTTCTACTATAGCATGATCTTCTTTGGAAAATCTTCCAAATATTGTTCTTAAAGAACGATTGTATCTTAATCTTCCGTTTAATACGTTAGTTAGGACGGTTTCTCTTTCAATTAGGTTAAAGTGCTGGAAGACCATCCCAATCTTACCTCTTATTTTCTCAGCCTTTTTTATCTTACAGTTTACTATGTCTTCTCCCTCGATTAAGATTGTTCCAGAATTGGGCTCTATCAATCTGTTAATGCATTTAAGCAAAGTGGATTTGCCTGAGCCACTAGAACCTATTATAACCACGCTTTCTCCTTTTTGGATATGAAGATTAATGTTGTTTACAGCTTCTTCATTTCTATTCTTATATGTGTGGGTTAAGTTTTCTATTTTTATCATATTTCTCACTTAAGATTAAAAAATAAAAAAAGTTATTTATTAGCAGCTTCTGCACTTGTAACATCCATGCCTAATATCTTTGCAGTTTCTCTTATTATATCATAATCGCTGTCAGATACTTTTTGATATCTAGCGATACCTCCCCATCCATCGACTTTATCGATGGTCTGCTCATCCATACTTATTAAAGCATCTTGTATTCTCTGTTTTAGTTCTGCTGGCAAATCCCCTCTCACTACAATTGGCGACCCCGGAATTGGCTCTGATTTGTAGATTATTTTGTTTACTTCCGGATCAATTTCTCCTGCTGCTACCATTCTATCATATGAATTATCACTGTCTGCACCAGCATCTACTTTTCCGTTCGCGACAGCATACTGTACTGCATTATGTGTTCCTGCGTAATAACTTATGCTGAAGTCATTATCAGGGTCTATTCCGTTTTCTATTAGCATCTTTCTTGGAATAAGATTTCCTGAAGTTGAAGCTGGGTCTACAAAAGCAAAGCTTTTCCCTTTTAAATCCTCTAAAGTTTCTATTCCACTATCTGCTCTAGTAATTATAATTGAATGATACTCTGCTTTTCCATCACTTCTTCTTACTCCATTAACAATTGCTTCTGCTCCTGCAACATTAGTTGCTATAATATACGAAAATGGTCCAAACCACGCCATATCAATATGCTTGGCTCTCATCGCTTCAATTGCTGCTGTGTAATCTGATGTTACCTGTATCTCAACCGGAATACCCAGTTTTTCAGACAAATATTCTTTAATCGGTTCGTAACTCCTTAGCATCTCTTGTGCATCATCTGCAGGAATAAGCCCCATTTTCAAGACTTTTATTTCTCCTTTTGTTGTATCTACTCCTGTTTGGCATCCTGTTAAAACTATCATCCAACATAAAGTCAATCCCAATATAGTTACATTTTTCATATTTTGCACCTCCACTATTTTAATAACTCTTTTGGTATCTCTCCCCCTATCCTTTTGAAATCCTGGACAGTGTCAAACTCTGCCCAATTCTTCTTTATCAAAACACAATAAAGCTTCTCTCCCTTATCAATCATTTCCTGCAAAATATCTGTCATGTAAGATTTCTGCCATTCTTTTGTGTTTTGATATGGGTCAGTTAGTTTTAAACTTGAATTTAATCTGTCAAAGTGTTTTAAGAAAATCTTTGTGCCTTCAGAAGTAAGCTTCCACAAACCAATAAACTCTCCTTGCTTATCTTTTGGAGTATCATGGGTAAATATATGCTTGCCAATCTTCAACATCCTTTTGTCATCATCCATAATTACATTCTCTGCCTCTTCAATAGGATGATCTGTTCTATCCTCATAATAACCGTGCCAATCAGTATCAACAATAGATGCAATAGCATCCTTTGATTTCAATAAGGCTTTAACAACAGAATCATTGTACCATATATCAGAATATGTCATAACAACATCTTCTTCTGTTTTAACTGCTTCTTCTAATTTTTGCCGTGCACACATCAGAGAATGTAAGATATTATTATTCCAGAAATCCTTATTCTCAAAATATGTTATATTAGGAAGATTTATCTTTTCTTTTTTATAACCCTTAATAACCGATATATCATTTATTCCATTATTTCTAAATAAATCTATGGTATTTTGCAGAATTGGCTTTTCATGTATCTTTAACATGCATTTTGGTAGCTCATCTGTTAATGGCCTTAACCGTTTAGCTGGGCCTGCTGCAATAATTATGGCTTTCATAGTAAAATCCCTGCTTTTTACAGAAAGACCTTGGTTTTCTTTAAGAACCTTTCACCGAAAGGCTTAAATATGATGAACGAAAAAATTCCTTCGGAATTTTTCCTAGTTGTATATAAATTATGAAATAATTTATTACTAGGAAAAAGCGTTAGCTTTTTTCGTTTAAAAGCTTAATTCTAGAATTCCACTAGTCTTTGACTAGTGGATGGAAAACTATTTCTATACTCTTACCAAAAATAAAAAATGGAGACTAGATTTTAGTCTCCTAGAACAACCCTAGTGTAGCTTAAGCTCTAGAACTTCTTAAAGCTTTTGGAGGCGAAAGAAAAATGAGAAAAGAAAACCCAGTTAGATACAGCTCTGCAGTTGGAGAAGCATGGATGCATTTCAGCTTCAAAACAAAATACTGCCACAATATATTTGATGATTTTTCAATAAGAAATGCTACAATGGCTCTACTGTTAAAAGCATACAGGAGATATAATATCCCCCATAAGAAGATTGGCTTTGACAGCAATCATGTGCATGGTATGATTGACATCAATAATTATAGCAGACCACAAGCAGCAAAACTCTTAAGAGGCTATATTGCAAAGAAGCTCTTCAAACTTTTTCCTTGGGTAAAGAAGAAATATTTCTGGGGAAGTGGCTTATGGAATCCAGCTTATTTCATGGATGGAATTGGAAAGGATATTGACTTTATAGAATCTTACATCTCTCACCAGAAGTATGCTCAACAGGGCTTTGCTCAACTGAAGCTAAGCGCCTATTGAAATGCCACCCATCTGTGATGGGTGGTTGTTTACAGCTTTATAAACAATTAAGAAATCAGTTTGATTTTAACTTCTCTTTAGTCACCCTAACCCATTCTTCATTCTTCTTCTTAAACTCATTAGATATAGTTCTCCAATCTGACAGTTCATTAAGGCCAGTAAGCTTTACAAACTCATTTCTGAAATGGTATTTACGTTCAGGCAAACCTTTTGTAAAGAAAATCCATTTTCTTCCTTTTTCCTCAAGATAACAATAAGAGCCATCTCTTTTAAAAACATCTTTGATCTCAAATATATCATTTATTTCAGTATATTTTAACTCTCTAAAGATCTGTTTATGAAGGTCTTTGAAACAATAAAAATCACTTTTGCTTGGAATAAAATGGATGTGTGCATGGTTGACACTTTGGCTGTAGATGCCATGCTCGTATATTATTGGTTCAGAAAAATTAGTTTTCAATTTATTAAAAATATCTTCCTTCATGGATAAAAACTCTTTTTTCAATTCATGGGGAAGTTCTCCAAAACAAGAGAAATGTTTTTGTGGGATTAACATAATATGGCCTGGAGCAAGTATGCCAACTCCAACCTTAACAAAGAAATTCTTAGATTCCCACAAAACGTCATCTTTTATTTCTTCCCTATTACAAAAAATACAATCTTTCCTTGTATTCATTTATATCTTCGCCAGAACATCCATAAATTCTTCTTCAAATTTTCTTAAAAATAGTATTTCTCTGTCAACCCTTAAATATTTCTTAACACCTAAATAAGTAAAAAAACTTCTTATAGAATAATCAACGATTTCATAATTAATATTGGGTCTTGCCAATTCTCCGAGTCTAATGATCATTGCTTTTATCATTGCCGCAGGATCAAGTTTCTTGTTAAGTAATTTCTCCTTTACTAGCCTTCTTCTGACAATAAGCTGGAAATTATCTAGCTTCATTTTAGTATCCCATATATTACTTCCTGTTATAATTTTCATAAGAGAAAATACAGTTTCTTTTTTATTAAATAGTTCCTTCAATTTAATATAATCTATCTTATCCCAAAGCCCCCACTGGCCGCAACAAGTTGAAGAATGAGGAACAAAAAACTGAATTGGCCAAAAGAAACTATCAATGTAGCTATGGCTAATCAAACTTAGAGCTGAAGAAACTTTATCATCGCTTATGATGCTTGGTATCTTAGTAAATTGTTTAGCATGCCCAACCAAGTTAAGGAATGATTCTTTTTCTTCTTTAATCCGGGTGTATGTATAAGAGCCTTTTGCTACATCTGTATGTCTCCCAGTAAATATTTCTAAAGCACTGTCTAACAATGCTGGCTGATTTTCAAGAATATGCCCATACAACCCCTTATAATATTCTGGTTTTTTATCAACAGTGGGCAATAGAGAATAAATTGCTGCACCTGCATTACAACCGCATATTTCTAAAAATTTAGCTGCAGTTAAAATATAAATTTTTTCATCCATTTGAGTATAAAATATAGTAACTTTTATATAACTTTCTCCTTTTCTTTTTACTTCCATCCTAGTTCCAGCTTAATTATTAATGTTTGTTGATTAACTATTCATAAATTTTAAATACCCTACCTATTTCTGTAATCTTGATGAATAAGTCAACAAAACTTAGGGAACTATTTAAAAAACTAGGTTTTTTTAGGCTTATTGGCGCTCATAATGGTTTAACCGCTAGACTAGGAGAAAGAGCAGGTTTTGATGGAATATGGGCTTCTTCTTTGGAGGTTTCTGCGTCTCACGCTGTTCTTGATAGCTAATATACTAACCATGACAGATTACCTTAATGCTGCTATAGGTATGAATGAAGCAGTTTCTGTACCTGTTGTTGTAGATGTCGACAAAATGCATGACTTATTATACAAAAGAGGTTTTACAATCTACCCAGGCAAAATAGGTAAGAAAGGCACATTTAGACTGGCAAACATGGGAGCAATAGATCATAAAGACATTAAAAACTTCCTGAAAACATTGAAAGAAGTTATTATGCAAGAAATGAATCTTAAATTAAAATGATCAAAGAACTATACAAAAAAGTCTATAAGAAGGATTCAGATAAAATCTTTAGGTATATCAGCAGACCGATTGCTTTTATATTTCTTAAGCCGCTAACTTACTTACCAATAACAGCAAACCAAATTAGCCTCTTGAGTATTGCTTTAGCTTTAATATCAGCTGTAATCATATCATTCTCAGGATACAGATATAATATTCTAGCTTGTTTAATACTCCAGATAGTATTAATCTTAGATTGTACTGATGGCATGTTAGCAAGGTATAGAAATTGCCTTACGAAATATGGATTGTATATGGAATTCCTTTTTCATGAGATTGTTCCAGCTTCCTTATTTTTTGCACTGGGAATAAATGCATATAAGCAAATTGATAATATAATACCGGTTTATTTAGGAGGGATAATTGTTCTATTAATATTCTTTATAAACATTAGCAAGGGAAGTAAAGAGAGGATTGTCCTTTACAATATACAAGAAACTGGGAAGATCATAGGTTATGCTCCATATAGATTATCTGATATCCGCAATAAATCATACATTAATAAGTTTATAGCCACAATGACTAAGGCACTGAATAGTCCAGGTCATTTTTTTACAATATTGTTGATATTGGCTATATTTGATAGGTTATATTATGTAATATTTTTTTATAGTATATTTTATTTTGTAATTGCTGTATGTGAGGGTTATCTGGAGTTAAGTCAGGGTTTTAAACCATATGGCTTAAAATAATTGGGATTATTTGAGAGAAAAAATGAATATTATATCAACTTTAAAAGACTCAACATATTACTATCTATGTAAAAAAATGGACATTAAAGAGATTAGACAAATTAATTTTGCTGTTACTTACAAATGCAATTCTAGATGTTCTACATGTGATATATGGAAGAATTATGTAAAGGATAAATCGTTGCTTAAAAAGGAATTATCAACAGGAGATATACAAGCGGTATTTTCACAGTTTAAACATCTTAGATCTGTTGGAATTACGGGGGGTGAACCATTTCTAAGAAATGATTTGGCAGAGATTGTAAGTGCGATTAAAGCAGACTCGATAACTATATCAACAAATGGATTAATGCCTGAAAGGATAGTAGAATTTACAAAGAAAATGATTAAAATTGGTTATATAAAAGAATTGGGCGTAAGTGTTTCTATTGATGCAGTTGGCAAGTTAAATAATAAAGTTAGGGGAATTCCTAATTCTTATGAAAAAAGTTTAAAAACAATAAAGCTATTAAAAGAATTACAAAAGAGGAATAAAAAAATTGTAATAGGGATAAGCAATACAATAAGCAAAGCAAACATTAATGACGTTCTTAAGGTACATAGCTTGGCCAAAAAATTAGGTGTGATTTTCTCAACTAGGGTAGCTCAATCTTCTGGTTTGTTTTATAATAATGTATCTTCCAAGGTGTTTATTGATGAAAAGGATATACCTGAAGTTAAGAAAATATTTCAATTCTTGTTAAAAGAACAACCAAGAAACTTGTTTTATAGATATTATTTAACTAAGTTTTTGGGAAATCCAAATAAACAGCCAATACAATGCTTTTCCGGATTTAATAGTTTTTTTATTGATACTTATGGAGATCTTTATCCCTGTATCATGCTCAATAACAAGCTAGGCAATCTTAAAAAGAAAAATTTAAAACAACTGCTGAATTCCGATGAAGCGAAGAAAATAAAAAAATATATAAAAGAGGGTAAATGCTCTTGCTGGACGGATTGTGAGGCATTAAACTCAATTTACTCTAATCCAATAGAGCTTGCAAAAGCGTCATTATATTTTTAGTAAAAATGCTGAAAAAATATGTTGAAATAGCAATGTCATATCCCGGAGGATGTACATTCCAGATTTTGCCTACTGAGAACTATATAGAAAATCCAATAAGAGTGATGGAGAAGAGGGGGTTTAAAGCAGAGGTACTTACTCTTAGAAAGAAAGGAATGGTAAAGGGGGAGAAGGTTCATGGCATTACTGTAAAAAGGTTTTCTAATGCCTTTTCGTTGTATTTATATCTTGTTTTTAATAAGGATATAAAATTAATACATTCTTTTTTAAGACCATATGTCCCTTCTCTTTTAGCTGGATTGGTTTTTAATAAACCCAAAATTATCACTCCGATAAGCTATCAGCTGGGTTCAACAAAGTGGGTAGAGAAGATTTCAGTTTTTTTGATGAAAAGATTTAATAAGGTAATAGCATTGACACCTTATGAATATTCAATATATCTTAAAAATAATTTTTCTAGGGACAAGGTTGTTTTGTTGCCTTTTTCTGTTGATTATAACTTCTTTACTAAACCCGGTAGGTTAAATGTAAAGAAGATAAAGAGCAAATATGGGATAAAAGATGATTTTGTTATTTTGACAGTTGCAAATTTTAGGAAGTTTAAGAATCTAGATGTTATGCTAGGGGCTTTTAAGGTATTTCATGATAAGGTTAAGAATTCGAAGTTTGTTGTAGTAGGTAAAGATATGCTAAAAAGCGATTTGTTCATGGAGCAAAAAAAGCAGAAAGGACCATCTTCTATTAAGGAAATAGTATCCTCTTTGGGTTTAGAGGATTGTGTTATATTAACCGGTTCTTTAGGTTCTCATAAGGTTAGAGAGACCCATAATATATCAGATATTTTTGTAAATTGTTCAGATCCTGAAGCACAAGGAATAGCTGTATACGAGGCTGCGGCTTTTGGTTTGCCTCTTTGTTTATCTAATATAGGTTCTTTTACGAGTGTTTTTAAAGAAAATGCGTTATATAATCCTCCAAGGGATGAAAAGAAGCTGGCAGAGAACTATATGAAATATTATAAAAATAAATCCCTAAGGGGGAGGGATTCCCTAGCTTTAAAAAATCTAATGAGAAATTTTGATTATAAGCATGTTATAAGGAAATTTAATGAAATTTTTGATGAGGTTTTGTCTAATAAAAGATAAAGAATGAAAGACCAAAAAGATAAAGGAAGGATTAGAACATATTGGGAGACAAGATTGCCACAAAGGTGGTATTCTAAAAAGAAAGAGGGGACTAAAGAATATTATGATGAGGTAGAAAAAGAGAGATTTACTAAGCAGTATCCCTTTCTTATTAAAGATGCTGAGTTTAATAAACATAAAGGCGAGAAGGTTCTTGAAGTAGGTTGCGGTATTGGAACAGACTCCTTGATGTTTGCTAAAGGCGGTGCTAATGCATATGGTATAGACCTAACACAATCTTCAATTGACACAACAAATAAAAGGTTTAGGATGTGTGGGTTGAAAGGAAATTTTAAAAGAATGGATGCTGAAAAATTACAGTTTCCAGATAATTATTTTGATTTTGTTTATAGTTTTGGTGTTCTTCATCACACACCAAAAACAAAAGAATCCATAGAAGAAGTACGGAGAGTCTTAAAATCAGGCCATACTACTTTAATGATGCTTTATGCTAGAGGTTGGATGTATTATATCTTTTTTCCATTATATTATGGATTATGGAAAGGTGAACTCTTTAAAATGAACTGGGATGCTCTTGTGCATAAACATTATGAGATGCAAGGAAACGTTCCTTTGGTTAGAGTATATACAAGGAAAGGAGTGAAAAAATTATTTGATGGCTATAGCAAGGTGAAGGTTTGGAGAAGGCCATTAATAAACTCATTAGGAGACCGTTATCCTAACAAATGGATTGTAAGGCAGCTTGAGAAGATATGGGGCGGAAGTTGGATGATAAAAGCAACTAAATAGATGAAGCTCCAGACATAAAAAAAGCAGAAGAAATGTTTAAGGGCAGATAAAATTCTAGAATTTTATATAAAATTATTAATTGTTAAGTCTTTAGATCTTACTTTATCTTTTTCTATATAGAGTTTGTTAAACATCTCAAGATTTATGAAGAATAATATTCGTCTTAAAGCATCATCATTTGTTTCTCTTTTATTTTTTATTTTTTTAATTGTATCAAAAATATAAGATTTCTTAATAAACCCCTGATTAAATATTTTTGAATTAGATAGAATACTACTAGAGATGTCTATCAAATCCTCCTGAAAATATCTTAATAAAGGCATATGGAAAGGTAATTTTTTCCTAAGAACATTTTCTTTAGGTAAAAGGCCCTTCATCGCTTTTTGCAAAATATTTTTTTTTGTATTTAGGTTCCATTTATACTCTGCAGGGATAGTCATTGCAAATTCAACAACTTCATGATCTAAGAAGGGAACCCTAATCTCGTGAGAATTAGCCATACTCATCCTATCAACCCTTAATAAATGGATATTCCTAAGTTGGTTTTTTATTTCAAATTCTAATGCTGCATTGATATACTCTTTTTCATTTGCATTTTCTAAATAAGGTAAAAAGATATTTTCAGGCAATAAATCTTTGTTTATTTTGTTCAAGAAATGATCATTAAAAAACGCATTCTTCTCGCCATCATTCAAAAAGCAACTTGAACTTATTTTTTTAGCTCTTGCTGTATTTGACAGTTCATTTATATTTCTGTAAAGATAAGGTTCGTATCTATTATATCCTGCAAACATTTCATCGCTTCCTTCACCAGATAAATCTATGATGACCTTGTTTTTATTTATCTCTCTTGAAAGAAAATAAGTTGCGAACATTGCAGGCTTTACAAAAACAGTTTCAACATGCCATAATATTCTTGGTAAATTTTCAGTTATTTCTTTAAAATCAACAATTATTTCATGGTGGTCTGTACCACAATAATCCGCAAGACGTTTTGCGTCTATAAATTCATCAGATTCATCATTAAAACCGATTGTAAATGTTTTAACTGGATTATCTATTAACTTGCTCATAAATGCCACAATACTGCTTGAATCGATTCCTCCAGATAAAGAAGCTCCTAAAGGAACATCCGCGACTAATCTTTTTCTAACTGATTCTTTAAGCATATCTCTTAATTTTTTTGCAAAATAAGTTTCTGTTTTATTGGTAATGTTCGTCTTGATATCCCAAAATTTCTCAATATTAATATCAGAATAATCATAGGTTAAAATATGGCCAGGTAAAAGTTCAGTTACCCCCTTCAATAATGTTTCTCCATTAATTGTATAGCCATAGTGTATTATCTGATTTAATGCATTATGGTTAAATTGCCTTTTTATTAGTGGATGAGTTATAATCGATTTAATTTCTGAGGCAAAAATAAGTTTATTGCTTAGTTTGTTAAAATAATAAAACAGAGGTTTAATTCCTAATCTGTCTCTAATCAAAATAATTTTTTTATTCTTAGAATCCCAAAGTGCAAATGCAAACATTCCATTGAATATATTAACACATTTTAAGCCATATTCCTCATACGCGTGGATTATGACTTCCGTGTCTGAACTTGACCTAAACTTGTGCCCTTTTTTTTCTAGGTCTGTTTTGATTTCTTTAAAATTATAAATCTCTCCGTTATAGACCACCCATATATTGCCCTCTTCATTACACATGGGCTGTTTTCCCTTCTCACTTAAATCAATTATGCTTAATCTTCTATGCCCTAGAGAAATTAATTGATCAGTATAATAATCGTGTTGGTCAGGGCCCCTATGTGCAATAGAATCTGCCATCCCTTTGATTATTCCTTTATCTTCCCAATTAAACCCACAAATTCCACACACTTTATTGTGACTCCTCTTTTAATATCTTATTTAATATTCTTTCTCCTTCAATAAGGTCTTCTTCTTCATCAACCTCAAACCAGCTCAATCCATTTGTGGTTACCAAATCCATTTTATGAATAATTATGGTTGGGTTGATCGCTTCCGATTGAAACGCATTAAGATCCCCAGTTGCTATCACTTTTTGTCCCTCTTCAAACAATCTTTCTGCAGCTTCTTTGGAAAATTTGTATATTGCGATTGCTTTGCCAATTGCATCTTTCTTTTTGGATAATCTTGTTACAATACCATCAAAACCAAATGCCTCCATGCTTTCCGTATGTGCCTCAATAACCGCCCCATTTTTATGTATGGGATTCATTAGGTTCTTGAGTATATTTTTATTAAATATTACATCTCCATGAAAATATATAAAATCCTCTTTTAACTCGTCTTTGGCCAGAAGCATGGAGTAAAGAGTATTGGATTTTTCATAAATCTTATTTTCTAAAAATTTAAAATTAATATTAGGGTATTCTGATTTAAGCGCCTCAATGATCTTGTTTTTTTGAAATCCAACGACAATAACAAAATCAGTTATTCCATTAGCAATGATTCGGTCCATAATATGGTATAATATTGGCTTTCCACCTATTTTTAAAAGAGTTTTCGGACTATCTTCAGTGTATTTTCCAAGTCTAGTTCCACGACCTGCTAAGAGTAAAAGGGCTTTCATGATACTTCTGTTGATCTATTAATTTAGAAACATTTAAAAAGTTTGTTAATCTGGAGTACATAAACTCAAAAAAATGAAAAATAAAGTTGAAAAAATAAAACTGATCCCACAAGCTAATAATAAATATTTTTATAATTACCCCAATCTTATTATTATTGTAGGTGTTGAATCTAATGGCAAGAAAACTGTTATGCCTGTCGCTTGGAGCACAAGTTTGTCTTATAGCCCTTTTTTGTATGGCATTTCAATCGGACTTGATAGACACACCCACAAATTATTGAGTGATGCAGATTCATTTACAGTAAATTTTATTGATTTTCGGCATGCTTCAACAATTCGCTCATGGGGGAGAAGTTCAGGTTCTGAAATTGATAAAATCAAAGAATTTAACATTCAGATTCGCCCCGCAGAGAAAATAAATGCCCCCCTCTTAGATTTAGCATATTGTACTTTTGAGTGTGTTAAAAAAGAGCAGATATTGCTAGGCGATCACACTCTTTTCATTGGAAAAGTAGTTCTTATTCACATAGATAAAAATGCAATTGGTAATGATAATACCCTTAATATGGATATAGTTTCCCCTCTCCTTTATTTAGGCATTGATAATTATATTGCATTGGATAAAAACTCTCGCATTTCTCTGAAGCATTTGCCTTTTTATTATAAATCTAAAAGAAATAAGTGAAGGACCCTTTAAAACGAATATTAAACATCTTTTACATCCCCTTCTCTTAGATATTTAACAAAATAATAAATGAAATATATAAACCACACAAAGTTGAAATAAATAGCATAAAAGAATAATATGTATTCCATCCTTCCTATAATAGCACATATTGTAATTATGTGCCATTGAATGTCAATGTTTATAAAAAATAGTACAACCCTTGATATTATACTTTTTCTTACTGTGTAGCTTGTATCGTAATTCCTAAAATACACAACCGTAGTCAATGACAGGTAATTATACAAAAACATGCCCATCAATAGTACAAGGCCGGCAAGAGCATATATTTGATTGTTTCTTTTTAAGAATAATGTGGCTGCAATAGTTGCATACCAAACTATCATGACAAGCTTGTCTCCTCCGCTGTCCAACCATTTACCGAAAAAGGATTGCTTATTTTGTAGTCTTGCAAGGTGGCCGTCAATAATATCCAATACATGAAAGAATCTTACCCAAATTCCGAAGATTATTAAGCTTAAGGTTGTGTTTATGTAAATCAATGAAGAGGCTAGTAGCCCTATTATAATGTTAAGGAAAGTAATCTGGTTGGGGGTTATGCTACTTTTTCTAAGTGCAAATGCTAACTTTTCACCTAATGGCTCAACATAATATTGGCTGATGGGGTTCCATTCTTTTCTGTGGAATAAACAACCGAAAGAATCCAAATCGGCTATTTTTTTATTCCTCTTTATTATAGCTTTATTGGCATCTTTTCCTTTTTTAATTAATTTCTTTAATTTCCTTTCATCATAGATATAATCTAAATCCAAGATAATAGTATCCTTTATGTCATTAATTCTAGAAATTGGAATTATTTTTGCATTATTAATCTTTATTTTTTTATTAGAAACGACAAAGATATTTACTTTTAGGCTTAATAAAAAATCAATAAAATTATCAATTATTCTTTTACCTGCAAAAATATGTTCTCCTATGAGTTTATTTCCAATTTTTTTGTCTGCCCTTATTATAATGTTCATTGTAACTGCCTTTTTAGATAATTAATAACAGATTCAAGCCTGTTGACAATATTCATTCTTTGTTTATTCGTTCCTTGTTTACTTTTTCTTAAGATTGGCTACCATTATAACAAGGTATACTTAAAGACAAAATTTTATTGTCCCAATACCATCAAGCAAAGCTTGAGGTTTAGACAAATTTTGTCTTTTCGTAATAAGCAAACGACCTACTTATTGTATAAAAATTTGTGTCGTTTGCTATATAATAATACTTGCTTTTGTTTTACTGGCTATTCTAACTTTTGTAGGTTAGATCTATTGTTTATAAATATTACTATTAATCCCTTTTTACATCATTCCCTATTGGATAAGTGCTAAACTACCATAGTATGTTCTTCAGATAAATATACAAACGGAAGATTTATATTTATATACTCATTTCTTATATTCAAAAAATTAGGATAGGCATATTGAATATGGTTTGAAAATTATGTATTAATGGTTTATCCTCATTATTATAGTGAGATATTTAGATTACAATGGTTAAGCAAAAACCCAAAGTTGTTTTAGTAACTATTCCCCAGGAAATCTATTTTGGGAGAAGCAAACACGAAATGCACCCAAATAATGCTATTGTTTCTCTAGTTAAATGGGCAAAAAAGTTTGGGTATGATGTCCAATTTTATGATATTGACATGCGTTTACCTTCCAAAAAAGAAATATTCAATTATTTTAAAAATAACAATCCCAACATAATAGGGATGAGTGGTGTAGTTTCCACAAGCTATAACCAGGTTAAAGAATTGTCTAAGATAATGAGAAAAGCGTGCCCTTCATCGTTAATAATTCTGGGGGGCCATATGACTGCGGCAGCCAACACAATATTAAGAAAAACTGAAGTGAACATCTGCATTCTTGGGGATGGTGAAAAGAGTTTTGTAAATTTAATCAAATATGTAGAAAAAAATAGAACAACCTTAAATACAAAAAAACTTTTGAAAATTAAGGGATTGGCTTTCATAAACAAAGACAATGAAATGGAATTTACCGGCTATGGAGAACGAATACCCTCTTCTGATCTTCAAAATCCCGATTATGAAATTCTCTCTAGTGGGGTTCCTAGGGGTTATGATGTACTCCAAAACTATTGGGGAATGGCAAAAGATTCAATCTTTTTCCAAAACGATCCGGATATCGATAATCCAAATATAAACCCAAAATGTGCTAAAATCTGGGTTACTAAAGGATGTATAGGCAGATGCACATTCTGTCAAAGATTCACTTTAGGATTTCAAACTTATGACCTTAAAAACGTTGAAAAATATGTAAAAGAACTAAAGGAGAAATATAAAATAAAATATATTGCAATTCTGGGAGAAAATTTTATTGCAAATAAAAAGTTCTGTTATGAAGTAGCAAAAATCCTCAAGAAACATGGTATGTCGTGGGGATGTCAAGGAGTCAGACCAAATATGGTAACCTTAGAGGATTTGAAGTTTTTTAATAAATGCGGTTGTGCAGGAATAAAATATGGTATAGAAACTGGCTCACCAAAAATGTTGAAAATTATTGAAAAAAGGGTTACAGTAGAAGATATCTTTAATGCATTAAAAAATACAAAATCAGTAAATATGTCTATAGGTAATCTATATTTTTGCATGGCAATGCCCGGCGAAACAGATAAAACAATAACAGAAAGTGCAGAATTATTAGCTAAAATTGCTATTATGATGAACACACCACCCAGTAATCTACAAGTTGGAAATTCCTATGCATTACCACTACCTGGCTCTCCATTGTATGAGTATGGGCAACTTCAGGGAGTTATTGAACGGACTGTTGAGGGGGAGGAAGGATATCTAAACTACATCTCCGATATGCACGATGGTAAAGACCAGTTTATTAATTTAACAGGCCAAAGCGTAAAAAGAGCATTATTCTGGGAATTTCTATTCATGTACGAAGCGATGAAATTATATTATTCTAAAAAAAAGAAAAGTGATAAGCTGAATAAAAAGAGTAACAATAATAGTTCAGAAAAAGTTAAGGAAGAAAGGCCTTTCTTTAGACAATTAAAAAGATATAATGTGAAAAAATTATTTAGTCTTGCCACTAAAAAGCCAATAAGCGTCCTCAACACATTTTTATGCAATTCTAAATCCTGTATTTACATTCCTAGATCCATTCTATACCCACTAATGCGGAATCTAGTTTATCTAGAATACATAATGCAAAATCTTCCTGCGCACATAAAGGGCATTTTTGGAAACAAAAAAGACTTCATCTTTAAATACCAGTATAAAAAACATAAATATAAGGTTAATCTCTGTGAAGGCAAATCATTGAGGCAGATAAATGAAATGTTAAGGAAAAAACATCCCTTAGCAAGAACGTTGACCCAAAGAAATCAGCAAATTCTCTATTTAGGGAGGTAATTTAAACGTATTGCAATTGCCTTAGTTCTTGTCACCAAATCTTGTTGGAGCTGTTTTTGCCATATGTTGGCTCAGGTTTTCTGACTACTGCTAATTTTTACCGGTGGTATGGTACATGGTATGGGACTATGTAATTGAGGAAACGACTAGGTTGTGTCTTCATCGCAAACAGGAGGTTCTGCTGTGCTATTTCTTATAGCAGATGTTGGTTATCACACCCCCCATACAGGTTGAGGTGCTGGTGGGCTACTTCCTGCCAATTAGCAATCCTTCTGTACTTCACGATTCCTTTTTTGTATTTGCTGTAGTTTTCGAACACTTTTCCTATACCTTTTGCCAGCGCACTTGGATTTTTGGGCTTTACAATCTCTCCGAATTTGAACAATTCAACCATCTCATACAATGCGCCTACTTTTTTTGCCACAACAGGCAGTCCCCATGCAACTGCATTGTGGAGTATTCCAGATTGGTAAGGTGCCCAAATATGTGGCAGTACTACAATATTGGCTTCTTGATAGTATCTTTCCTTGTTTTTTTCGTCTATCCATCTGAAATCTGTTTTTATTTGCGAACCTGATTTTTTTAAGGCACCAGCTACTTCTTTTTTTGTTTTTTCATCAACAAACTTACCTACAATTGTTAAATTATAATCTGGCAAATATTTCATAGCTTTTATCAGGTAAGGTATACCTTTTCCATGAGAAATCAATCCAAAACAGAGAATATTCTTTTTGTTTTTTCTTTTAGAAAAGCTTCGCTTTTCTAAACGGTTTGAAAATCGTTTAGAAAAAACTTTGTTTCCAAAACTTTGTTTCTCAAAACTTTTTGATATTTTGTTTAATCGTAATCCATGATAAATCATAACGATTTTATTTGTTTTATACTTTTTTTCTAGAAATTCTTTTTGTTTTGGTGTATGAACAATAATTTTGTCGGCTTTTTTTATAATGTTCTTTTCAATGCAGGCTAGAATCTTATTTCTTATCCCTTTGCTTGAATAATGAACTTCATGTAATGTAACGATTGTTGGAATAGAAAGGTTCAAAGCATTGATCAAATTATAATTAAGATTATACTTCCCAAATAATGTTGGGACGTATTGTATGTGGATTAGATCTAGGTTTTCTTTTTTAATTATTCTTTCCAGATTTTTTTTTAAAGAAAATGATTTAAAGTTTATTATATAATCGGCTTCGCTTCCTCTCCTTCCAATTGCTACAATATGCTTTCTATCTTCACCTAACCCTTTTAATAGATTATCAGAATATATTGCAATACCGTCCTTTTCAGGCAGAAACGGGCTTAGTAACCCAATCTTTAGCATTTCTTTAACAACTCCTTTTCTATCGTTATATCCAGATAAGGATATTCTTCTTTATTCAAAAATGGTTTAATCCTGCAAATTCCTTCTTCATAACTAGCACCTCTTTTTAATAAAAGCCAGGTGTTCTTTGAAGCCATTATTCCGTATTCTTTATTGCTGAGTAAATTGCTCAGTTCTTCTTGGGTCATGCTTCTTCCGCTTCTTTTTAAATCAATAAACGCTTCACTTAAATCCAATACTATAAAATCAGCAGGTTTTATCGGCTCCATAAACTCTACATACGATTCATTCCTTACATAGTGTTTCACCTTATATATCCACTCCCTCTGGCTCAGATGGGGAATAACCCAATTTTGGGCAGCAACAGCAGCATCTTTTGGTATCATACCAATAATCTCATTTCCTGCTTTTACATAATCGGTATTTACGCTGAAAGTTTGTGAGTTGTATAATATCGCAAAAGGACCAAAGATTATGTTGCTTAATATAGCTGTAGAAAGCACAAAAAATGTTGATGCAATGATCACATTTCTTATTTTTAGCTTTTTAGTGTATTTCTTTATTTTTCTACTTATAAATAAGATCCCAAATACTGTGGAAACAAATATAAATGGGATAATTGAAGAGTTGTGCTGATAAAATATTTCTCTAAATTCTACACCAATGAAGTAAATTACAGCAAACTCAAAAATAGGCAATAATAGGATTAATGGGGAGAATATTGCAAACAAACCAAATCCAACCGGACCAAATAGAAGAATAATATATCCTGCGCTGTTTAATGAAAATATCTCATCAAGGACCAAACTTGGATTTAAAATTGCATTTTTTGCCATCTCTGTAAAACTTTCACCCAACTCATGTGGGTTTCTTTCGAAGTAAACATAACCTTCGTCCCCGTAAAAATAAGGTATTACCACATTAAACGTAAGATATAACCATATTAAAGAGGATATGAGCATAATAACCCCCAGTTTTCTTTTCTTATGTATAAAAAATATATACAAGCTAAATGTTAGTAAGAGAAATATCAGGTGCTCTTTACACATACCTGCTAGTATAAGGAATATTACAGTTAATCCATACTTCCTCGAATCCATAAAATAGATTGCAAAAAATATAAAGGGTATAGCTATCAATAATGGATGGAAATCAAATAAATTTACTGCGTTAATGGTTGGGTTAAGAAAATAAGCGGCACATATTATAAGTGCCCCTAATTCCGTCTTTAATTTTTTCTTTGCTATTATGTACAGGGCAAATCCCCCTAAGCATATAAACAATGTTTGAACTATTAATAATATTATTGGGGTTGGGTGAATCCAATAAAAAGGAACATTAATTAAGATGATAGGTTCAAAGTGAAAACCAAAATAGGGTCTGCCAAGCAATGAATTCATTCCTTTAAAATTTCCTTTGCTAAAATCCCAAACTGTTTTGTCAAGTATTCCAAGATCATAGCCTGTTGAATTAAATGAATAATGCTTTAATATAGATAAAGTGCTGAAGGTTATGAAATATATTATGATTAAGATAAAAATCCATTTATTGCTTATTTTTATTTTTGATAGATTAGGTTTTAAGAAGAGTATTTTTAAGAGGATAAATAAGCTGAAAACGAAGGTAAAGACAATGCCGAATGGTATATGAACGAAGGGCATATATTTTTCAGCAACACTTATTTTTGGCAAGAGAGAAAAAGGCAATAGTAAAATAAATGCGAGATATGTGATTGAATCTTTTTTTAGGATATTAAGCATATTTTCTTTTGTTATTCTACTGATTATAAATGAGTAAGTTGCCCAGATTGAATAAAAAAGTATTGTTAGGGAGACTGTTAATAGGGCAGTTTTGGGTTTTGCAGATAGAGTTAAGGTTGTGATGGCGTGTGTTAAAAACAGAGACAAAATAACAGCCGAAATTAGGGGTATTAAAAAATAAGTTATATTATTATTCTTTATACATGAACTGATTGTTCCTATCTTATTTTTCATTAAATCCACTCTATTTTGTTTAAGGTTAAGATTGTTGTTTTGTTTTTAAACTTTTTGTATATTCAATCCATACCCTAATTTTATACTAAAAAGGAAATAGAAAGGTTTAAATAAGGTTTTTTATTTGTCCAAATTTGTGTAAGGGGGTGGGATATATAAGAATAATGTAATACTAATATTGAAAAAATGGAAGATGAAATATTGCTAAAATACTGGAAAAAGAGAAATCAGGAGTTTTTTGAAGAGGCAAGATATTCTACTTGGGCATTTAAAGGGCTTATAGACAAACATTTTTCTAATATTAAGAATAAGAAAGTGATGGATATAGGATGCGGTTACGGACTTATACTAAGTCATCTTGAAAGTAAAGGTGCTTCAGCTTATGGTCTTGAAATATGTAAAGATATTGTGAAAAATCGTGGTAAAATGAAAATCATTCAGGGTGATTGCAGAGATATCCCATTTAAAGATAATAGCTTTGATTATGTTATGAGTTTTGGTGTAATAGAACATTTAAAGGATTGGGATAAGGCTATAAGTGAACATTTTAGGATATGTAAACCAGGCGGCAAAGTTTTAATATCTGTCCCTTATATTTACAGTCCATTGTATTATGTTACAGTCCTATATTATCTGCCGAGAATAATCAAATATAACCTCTTAGTTTCACTCGGAAAAGGATTCGGCAAGAGAGAATTAAAAAAAGAAATGAGTAAATACGCTGAAGTAGAAAAAATAAAAGCATTTGATTTTTGCAGTTTGCTGGAGGGTTTAACTAAAAAAAAATATTTTAATCTTGCAAAGATTTTAGAAAAATATTTTGCATTTATGGGGTTAATGCTATATTGCATAGCTGAAAAAAGAAAATGAAAACAGTTTTACTAAATCTTCCCTATAAAACAAGCGTTATCAGAAGGTATATGTGTTCATATAATGCACCTAATTTTTTATTCCCCCCTCAAGAACTTATGGGATTGGCATCTATAGTGCTTAAATGGAAAAAGGAAGAAGCTATTTTATTAGATGCAATCGCTGAAAAGTTGAATATAAATCAGGTCATAGCTAAGATAAAGGAGTTTAATGCTGATATTCTAGTAACTATATCTGGTTTTGAATGTTTTGAAGAGGATATGAGGAATATAAATGAGATAAAAAAGAATATCCCATCCCTAAAAGTCATCTGTTTTGGTCATTATCCTACCATATTCCCAGAAGAAATATTGTCTAAAGTAAACATTGATTTTATTATTTTGGGCGAACCCGATTTAATTTTTTCAGATTTATATGACCATTTAAAGGAAAATAGGAGTTATAAAAGTTTAAAGGGCATTGCTTATAGGCATAAAGGGAAAGCTATAGTCAATAAACCTGCTGGAAGAATTTTAGATCTAGATAAATTACCTTTACCAGCACATTCCTTGTTGAATATAGATCTGTATCAGGAACCCTTTTTAGGTAAACCATTTTCAGCAATTACGAGTAGCAGGGGCTGCCCATTCAATTGTAATTATTGCGTTAAAACTTATGGAATCAGAATAGCTTTTAGATCTGCAGAGAGCGTCCTAAGAGAGATTAAACTGCTTGTCAGTAAAAATATAAGAAATATCAGATTTATGGATGACACCTTTCTTGTTAATAAAAAAAGAGTTATAGATATATGTAAGTTAATTCTGGAAAATAAAATAAAAATTAAATGGGCGTGTTTAAGCAGAATAGATACTTTGGATGAAGAGGCACTTAGATGGATGAAGAAAGCAGGTTGTAAAAGGGTATATTTAGGGATAGAAAGCGGTTCTCAAAAAATCCTGGATTATTATTGCAAGGGGTATAAAGTTAGTGATATTATACCTAAAATAATGCTTGTCAGAAAAGCAAAAATAGAAAGCACAGGTTGGTTTATCGTAGGTTCATCTGTAGAAAGTAGAGAGGATTTTGAAAAGAGCATTAGGCTAGCAAAACGTAGCGCATTGGATTATATTGTTGTCAGTAAATTAATACCTTATCCCGGAACACCCTTATTTGAGAAATTAAAAGATGATATTGAATTTTCTCTTTTACCCTATAAAAATGAATTCAAAGATAGAAGTTTAGAGAAAAAATATAAATTATGGGAGAAGGAGTTTTACAGAAGGTTTTATTTAAATCCAAAAAACCTTTTGAGGATGGTTGTATTACTCATTTTCCACCCTAAACAGGTTATAAGTGGATTACATATATTTTTAAGTTACATTTTATCACCTATAAAAGGAAAATCAAGAGAAGATCTATTTTAACTACCGTTTTAGAAGGTTGACCATAATAGCTCAAATAAAGACATATCGGGGGGCAAGGCTTTATAGTCGATTTGAAAGAATAAATTTTTATATAAGTAACCAAGCCCCCAGTATAGAATGATAAACGTTGCTGTAATAGGATGCGGGTATTGGGGCCCAAATTTAATTAGGAATTTTAATCAGATAGATTCAACTAATTTATACTACGTCTGTGATATTGATGAAAAAAAGATAGCTCCAATAAAAATAAACTATCCTAATGTAAAAACCACTGCAGATTACAAAGAAATATTGAAAGACCCAAGAGTTGATGCGGTTGTAATAGCTTTGCCTGTTTTTAAACATTATCAAATAGCTAAAGATAGTTTATTGAGTAACAAACATGTTTTAGTTGAGAAACCAATGGCTGCTACTGTAGATGAAGCAAAAGAACTTATAAAAATTGCCAAAGAAAAAAATAAAGTACTTATGGTTGATCATACCTTTGAATATGCAGAGGCAATAAACAAAATGAAGGAGATTATTGAAGCAGGAGAGCTTGGGGATATTTATTATATAAGGGCAGAATGGCTTAATCTTGGATTATTGCAGCCAGATATTAATGTTGTTTGGGATCTTGCAACGCATATAATATCAATAATAAATTATGTTACTAACCTAAAACCAAAAAGCCTGAGTGCAAATGCTGGAGGATATATAAGAAAGAATATTCCTGAAATATCAGATATATATATGAAATTCCAAAAAGATATATCAGCTTATCTTACTGTAAGTTGGCTTGAACCAAAAAAGACTAGAAAGATAACAGTTGTAGGAAGTAAAAAATTACTTGTTTATGATTTAACAAATGAAGAGGAACAGATAAAGATATATGACCAAGGTGTTGATTTAATAAGTAAAGTAGAAGATGTAAGGCAATTTAGAGTAAACTACCGGTATGGGGATATTTCATCTCCAAACATAAAAAATATAGAACCGCTTAATACAATGTGCTTGCACTTTGTAGATTGTATTGAAAACGGAAAGGTTCCAAGAAGTAACGGAGAAGTCGGATTAAATGTTGTTAGAGTATTGGAATCTATTGATAAATCATTAAAGAATGAAGGAACAGAAATAATTTTAGAAGATGATAACTAAAGATGTAAAATTAGGGAAAAATGTGCAAATTTTTCAGCCTGATATTGTTAATTTATATGGCTGTGAAATTGGCGATAATACTAAAATAGGAGCTTTTGTTGAGATTAGGAAAGATGTTAAGATAGGGAAAAATGTTAAAATCCAGACTTTTGTATTTATTCCAGAGGGAGTGATAATAGAAGATAATGTTTTTATTGGGTCGCATGTTTGTTTCACAGATGATAAATATCCAAGAGCTACCAATCCTGATGGAACTCTAAAGAAACCTGGCGATTGGAAAATTACTCCAACGATTGTAAAGAAGGGAGCAAGTATAGGGGCTAATGCGACGATATTATCTAGTTTAGCAATAGGTGAAAACGCACTGGTTGGGGCAGGAGCAGTTGTGACAAAAGATGTTCCTTCTGATACTATTGTTGTTGGAAATCCTGCAAAGGTTTTAAGAGAATTAAAAGACAAAAAATAAAATGAATGTTCCTTTCTTGGATTTAAAAGCACAGTACAATTCAATAAAAGCTGAAATAGATGGGGCTATCAAAGAAATAGTAGATAGTTGTGCTTTTGTTCTGGGTAAAAGCGTTGAAGATTTCGAAAAAAATTTTGCTAAATTTTGCAATACAAAATATGCTGTTGGCGTAAATTCAGGAACGGCAGCATTGCATTTAGCACTATTGTCTTTGGGAATCAAGCAAGGAGATGAAGTTATAACAACTCCAAATACATTTATTGCAACTGCAGAAGCTATCTCTCATTGCGGAGCAAAGCCAGTTTTTTGTGATATAGATGAAGATACCTATAATATCGATCCAGACTTAATTGAAGAAAAAATAACAGAAAATACAAAGGCAATCATCCCTGTTCATTTGTATGGGAATCCGTGTGATATGGACAAGATAAATGCAATTGCTAAAAAACATAATTTGTTTGTTGTTGAGGATTCTTGCCAAGCGCATGAAGCAGAGTATAAAGGTAAAAAAACAGGTTCTTTGTCAAATATAGCTGCATTCTCATTTTATCCTGGAAAAAATCTTGGTGCTTACGGGGAAGGGGGGATGGTGGTTACTAACAATGAAGAGTTGGCTAGTAAATGCAGGTTATACCGGGCTCATGGCGAATACCCAAAAAATACCCACCAAGTTATAGGTTATAATTACAGAATGGAAGGAATGCAGGGGGCTGTTTTGAATGTTAAATTGAAGTATTTGACTCAATGGAATGAAGCAAGAAGAAAAAAAGCTGAAATTTATAGCAGGTTATTGAAAGATATTGTGATAACACCAGAAATAGGTGAAGACAATAAATCTGTTTTTCATTTATATGTGGTAAGGCATAAAAATAGGGATGAATTAAGAGAGTTCCTGCAAAAAAGGGACATTGCAACAGGAATTCATTATTTGAAACCAATTCATCTGCAAAAAGCTTATTCACATTTGCGTTATAAAGAAGGCGATTTTCCTGTAGCAGAAAAAGTGATGAAAGAGATATTATCTTTGCCTATTTATCCAGAACTCACAAACGAGCGAATAGAATATGTTTGTGATGCGATAAAAGAATTTGAAAGTAGTGATTGATAGCAGTAAAAAGAAGAAGAAAATGAAAGAAAACATTTCTATAATAATTCCAGCATATAACGAAGAAAAAACCATTAAAGGTGTTGTGCTTTCTTCTCTTTCAACATTGAAAGAATTGGCAAATAAATATGAGGTTCTTGTAATAGATGATGGCTCTAAAGACAAAACTGGGGCTGTTTTAGATAGTTTGGCCTTAAAAAATAAGAATTTTCGAGTTATTCATCATATCCACAATAAAGGTATTGGAATATCATTAAAGGATGGTTTTTTTAATGCAAAATATGATTTAATTTTTGATTTGCCTGCAGATGGCCAACAGGACCCTAAGGAATTAAAGAGTTTCTTACCTTTAATTAAAGAAGCAGATATTGTTGCAGGTTGGAGAAAAAAAAGAGAGGATCCATTTAAAAGGATTCTTGGAGCTAGGTTATATAATTCTTTTTTATGTTTTTTATTTGGTATTAAAATAAGGGATATAGATTGGGTTAAACTATACAGGAAATCTGTTTTTGATAGGATTAAAATAGAATCAAACAGCTCTTTTGTAATTGCAGAGATAATTATAAAGGCGCACAAAAAGGGTTGTGTTATTAAAGAGGTACCTGTGGGTCATAAACCAAGAATGTGTGGAAAAGCTTCAGGATACAAGCTGAGTATTGTATCTAAACAGCTTTTTGACTTATTTAAAACATGGATGAAATTAACATTTGAGAAAAACTAAAATGTCATTAAAGTCAATCTTTAATTTTTGGGGGATTCCTTTAAAGTATTCCGAAAATATGATCATTAATGACAAAGAGGTTTTATTTGAGAAGAAGGTTCTTAAACTTCAAATAAATAAAAAGTTAAAATCTTCCTGGATAAAGGACGTTAATATTCTCTTTTTTAAAGTTTATAAGAGTCTGGGGAGTGAAGGAGAGGTACTTGCTTCTTTTTTTGATGGAAAAGAAAAATTTCCGGCTATTATACAAAAGGATAAGAAAATAATTTTTAATTTTGATCCAGAGGAAACTATCTCTTTTCTTTTAAATGAAAAATACTTTAAGAAAACTAGACCGATTTATACTTTTCTTCCTTTTCATTATCATAAGATACCTTTTAGAATAGCTTTGGGAAGAGTACAAACTATTATGAGATTAGGAATAAGCTCGAGATTTAGACATGTGAGTTTTCCTAGCTGGCCTATTGAAGGATCAGTTGATGTTATAAGGGCTGTTTTCCTTAATTCTTTAAAGTTGATTGGGGAGGTAAAGGTTAGTGATTTCTGGCCAAATGGAAAAAAATTCGCAGTTGTATTGACACATGACGTAGATACTAAAGAAGGACTTAAAGATCTAGAGATGTTTTCCAAAATAGAAGAACAGGCTGGTTTTAGATCAACATGCTTTATAGTGGGGAATTATTATAAGAAGGATTACAAACAGTTAGACAAGCTTGTTGCTAACGGACATGAAATAGGGTTACATGGTTATTGCCATGATAATAAGCTTGCTTATTTGCCAATAAAAATGATTGAAGAGAGGATTAACGAGTGTATGGCATTTATTAAGAAATATGATATAAAAGGATTTAGGTCGCCTTCTTTATTGAATTCAAAAAATTTAGAAAAAGTGTTGCAGAGGTATTTTTTATATGATAGTACTACACCTACTACTGAAAAGTTCTTGTCTGATTTTGATTATGGTGGTTGTTGTTCAGCATTTCCTTATTTTAAGAGCAATATGCTGGAAATTCCACTAAGCATTTCTATGGATGCTTCTCTTATTTTTCTGGGTTATAGTGCTGATTTTATAATTGATATATGGATTAAACAGTTAGATTGGATAAGGTCTATTGGGGGGGTTGCTGTTTTAAATACACATCCAGATCCACATTTTAGTGGAAATAAAAAAATGTTAAATGTCTATAGAAAGTTTATTAATCATATATCCAGTATGGATGATGCCTGGGTTACAACAATGAGTGAAATAGCCCATCATTGGAAAAAGAGAACTATTAATTCTGATATTTTTGAAATAAGTTAATCTCGTGGAAATTATATTCCTTCTTTTAATAAGCTTTTTGCTATTTTTATTATCTTCTTAAGAGGTAATATCTTTAGAACATAAGGTATCTTACTTGGTCTTAGATAATATTTCATGTATTCTCTACTCTGAATTTTCCTAATTTTATCTATACTAAGATTTTTTAGTTCAAGAGGACCACCCCTCTGCTTTGTGTATTCTCTCCAGTCATTGCTTATAAACTTATAATTACCTTCACCGTTTTTAGCCATTCTCATAATCTCTGTACCAGGATAAGGTATCATTATTCCTACAGTAATTACATCTGGGTTTAGTTCCTTTGCCAGTTTGAAAGTCTTTTTTATAGATTCTTTTGTTTCATAAGGATGGCCAATAATAAAATAACAATTTACTTTAAGGCCAACTTTCTTTGCAAGCCCTACAGCTCTTTTCACTTGCGGTATTGTAATGCCCTTTTTTGATCTTTTTAGGATTTCTTTATCACCTGATTCAACTCCAAACTCAACTTCTTCACATCCTGCCTCTTTTATCTTTCTAAGAAATTCTTTATCAATCCCACCAACTCTAGCGTCACAAATCCACTTGATTTTTTTATGTAACCCTCTTCTAATTATATCATTACATATATCTATTGCTTTCTCTTTCTCTACTGCAAATGTTCCTTCAACAAAATACATGTGAGTGATCCCATATTTTTTTTGGTTATACTCTACTTCATCAACAACCTTTTTTGGATCTCTTTGCCTGAAAGTATTTCCGAATGTTTTAAAGCAGAAATTACACTGGAACGGACATCCCCTTCCAGAAACTATTGGAAGTTCAAGAACTTGTTTATTTGTTTTTTCCATTGCACCAGTACTCAACCTCCCCCTAAAAACATGCAACGGAAATAAATCCCATGCAGGGTAAGGAAGCATATCAATATCTTTTATCAACTGCCTTGGCTTGTTTTTTATAATTTTATTTCCCTCTCTGTAATATATTCCATCAATCTTGTTGAGGTCTTTTTTTGATTTTACATTTGCTAGTTCCATCATAGTAATCTCTCCTTCTCCATATCCGACTATATCAATTGCAGGAAATTCTTCCAATGTTCTTTCAGGCAGGGCGGTTGCATGAGGCCCCCCAATTACATTAATTATATCCCTTTTTAGATCCTTTGCGAGTTTAAACACTTTATAAGTAACAAATATCTCTTCAGTAAATGGTCCTGATGCAAGTATGTCAGGATAAAATTCTTTTATTGCTTCAGCTACCCTCTTCATATCCAGTTCCAAAGCCTTACAGTCAAGAACTTTAACTTTTACCCCCCCTTCTCTTAAATAAGCTGCAATATATGAAAGCCCTATTCTAGGCCATTTACTTTCAATCTGCTTAGCATCTTTAATTGTAGATTCAGGTGGAGTAAATAACATAACCTTTTTCATTGTCTTAGGCAAGGATACTCTTACAGACTTTAGTCTGTAGGGGAATTGCCTTTCCTCTGGAACTTTTTTCTAACATTTTTAATAAAATAAAGAGTGCGCAGCGAATTTTGGCGCACTCACCTTCTACGATTTTTGACTTTGTATTTAAATCTTTTTCTTATTTAGTACCTTAATTATAGCATTAGCAAATTCATTTACGTCTTTTTCTTTAACTAGAATGCCTTTTTTCAAGACTTCTGGATGTGCACCAATATTAAATGCAACAACTGGTTTTTCCATAGCCTGAGCTTCAACAGTAGGTATATCAAAACCTTCCCATAATGAGGCGGTTGTATAAACATCACATGCCGCATAATAAGAAGGAAGTTCTTCATCCGCTACAAATCCAGCAAAAATAATATTTTTATTGGCTAATTTTCTTAATTTTTTTATGTAATTGGAAAATGTAGATTTACCTACAATAATAAGTTTAGCTTTTGGGTACTTTTTTTGCACTAATTTAAAAGACCTGATAAGTATGTGAATACCTTTGTGGGGACTTATTCTTCCCACATAAAGAAAAACAGGCTCATCTTTAATATTATATTTTTTTCTTATTTTATGTCCCTTAACTCCCTTATGAAATCTTTTCTTATCTATTTGAACATACTCAACTTTACTGTCAATACCAGTTTCTTTTTTTAACTCTTTTTTTAGAAAATTACTTATCGAAATTACTTCATCAACATTTCTTATACTCATATTTGTGAAATATCTAAAAATTCTTAAATAGAGTTTTTCAAAGAAAGAATATGTTTCTGCTATACCAACACCTGCATTATGATAAATATATTTCAATTTTTTATTTTTCCTTTTTGCTTTTGAAGCTAGGATGTTCATAGGATAAAGATGAGATATGATTATATCATAGTTTTTTAGAATATTAACATACTTTTTTATTTTTTTTACATCAAGAAACATGAATAATCTGTAAAGCCTTTGAAGAAAGGAGTTTTTGGGCATGCCCAAGACGTATAATCCTGCTTTTTTAGGTTTTATAGAAGCATTTAATGTAAAAATATCAACTTTATCCCCTTTTTTTATAAAGTCCTTTGCTTGCATTTCTACGAGCCGATCTATTCCTGAGAAATGTGAAAATGTTGGGGTTAATATTGCTATTTTCATATTGTTAGGTTATGATGGGGTATTTAAATAATTTATTGTATTGGGTGCTTTTTCATTACCTTGATTATTTTGGCAATACTAAAACTAATAAACGCAAGGTTTTTAAATATACCTGCTATTCTGACTTCGTAATTATGGGTTTTTAAAGATGAAATTAGCATTGATATCTATATCTATTGATACAACTTCCCCCCCTTTAGGAATATGTTCTATCGCAACTTATTTGGAAAAGTATGCTGATTTTAAAGATACTGTTATAGTAGATGTGAATTATGATAATATCATGGAGAAACTTGAAAAGGTAAAACCAGATATTATAGGAATTGGAGCTATGACTGTATATTATCCATCAGCAATTTCATTAGCAAAGAAAATAAAAGCCAAATTCGATGTTCCACTGCTAATTGGAGCAAATCATATTTCTACATTGCCAGAATCATTGGATAAAATCTTTGATATTGCGGTTATTGGCGAAGGAGAAGAAACTATGCGTGAGCTTGTTGAGCTGTATCGTGAGAAGAGGAAATATTCCATCGAGGATTTAAAGAAAGTAAAAGGGATTGCTTTTTATGATAACGGGAAATTAATAAAGACAGAGCCCAGACCATTAATCACGCCATTGGATAAAATCCCAATACCTAATCGCGATTATCTTAATAAAGGATGTTTTAAGAAGGCAAGGAGTTTTGGAACTGGTAATTTTGAGGTGAATTATAGAATACCTACTTCGAGGGGTTGTCCCTATAGGTGTAGATTCTGTTCTCCCACTATAATGTGGGGAAGTAGTGTTAGGTTTCACTCTATAGAACGTATAGTAGAAGAAATTAAGATTGGAATAAACGAGTATCATGCAACATATATTGCTTTTTCTGATGACCTATTTGCTGTATCAAAAGATCGTTTGAAACAGTTATATGCCAGGTTAAAAGAAGAAAACTTGCTTGGTAAGGTAAAATTTGGTGGCAGTATTAGAGCTAACCTAGTTGACGATGAATTTTGTATTCTACTGAAAAAGCTGGGTTTTTTACAGCCTATCACTGGTTATGAAAGCGGCAATGAGGAAATACTAAAATATCTAAAAGCAGGCTCTGTTACTGTAAAAGATAATTATAGGGCAATAAAACTTCTTGAAAAACATAAGATGGGTACTCGTGCTTCATTTATTTTTGGTAGCCCTAATGAAACACTAGAACAAATGAGGGATACTTTAAAACTTATCAAGTTTGCGTATAAGCATAAGGCAAAATTCATATATATCTACTTATTGAAACCTTTTCCAGGAACAGAGGTTTGGGAAATTGCAAAAAAAAGAAACCTAGTTTCAAATCATATGGATTGGGAAACTCTTACGTTATTTATTGAGGGCGTGAATGATATGAACAGACCTCTTATGTTGGATAAAGACATAGACATTGAGGAGTTTAAAAAAATTCATGATAAAGCATTGCTATATTCAAGATTAGTTTCTATGAAAAGGCTCTTACGCGCTTTTATTAGGCACCCTATTTGGACAATAAAGGGCATAGGGAACCCTTTTATTTATATTAGGAAGAATTTAATTCATGCAAACACCCTTAAGTTCGTGAAACCTGAAAAATAGTTTTCTTTAGTACCGAATTAAGTTTGTGTCTTGCATCTTCTTTACTTTATATGAAAAATGGCTTAATCAAGCCTTTATTCAGGCCATTTTTCATATCCCCCAAATTTGCTAACAATAATGCGGGCCCGTAATACTCCACCATTTATGGTGGAGATAGGGCGAGCTCATCAATCGATTAGCAAATTTGTGTTATTATAAATCCATAAGATTTAAAAATAAACTCACTTTCTTAGCCTGTATGGTGGTTTAAATATGAAAGCGCTTATTACTGGAATTACTGGTTTTGTAGGATCGCATTTGGCAGAGTTCTTGCTTAGTAAGGGCTATGAGGTTTATGGGATTTCTAGGTGGAGGAGCAGCATT
>SDBT01001087.1_pt1 | contig 46604 bp, 53 predicted proteins | sample 2277101 | NCBI WGS metagenome assembly SDBT01 (sample SAMN10404973, study PRJNA504765) | marine sediment metagenome | isolation source: marine sediment core GS10_PC15, 103 cmbsf | place: Arctic Ocean: Southern Knipovich Ridge | collected 2010 | reverse complement strand
CTACTCCTCTGAAATCTTCACCGGAAGCTGCAGCTCCGATCAAGCTTGAAGTGGCAGTTTCGAACTTTGCCCCCGTAGCGGAATCACAGATGCCACCCTTTTCGAAGATCTTGACTTTTCCGGAGTCTGAATTGATATATCCTATCTCTCTTCCGTATGCGGTATTATCCCATCCGCCAGAACCAGAGCCGGGCCAGGATGCAGAGTCAAGTCCCTGAAGTACAGTATTCCATCCCAGTCGAGTTTTCAATCCTTTTAGTACCGGACGGAATTCATCGATCTGCTTAACGTATCCGTGAGGGAGTATGTGATCTGTGTCAGAAGACAGACCTCTCCTGAACCCACCGAAAGATTTAAATTCTGTATTTGGTTTGTCACCCATTAGATATAATCCACACTTTTATTAGCAGGATTTACATTTGAATTAGACGGTCGATTGACTCCGCTTGCAATTTCAGTGATCAGATTTATCACCGGTCCCATAACCTGAGCGTCCTGTCGAACATTTTTCTCTGCGTAGTTCTGACACTTAATCATAACGTACTGCTTCAGTGCCAGGTTGTATCGATAGAACGGAAGGTATTCATTTGCTGTAAGAACAACTCCATCCAGCGTTACAACATCATGTCTGCGAACAGCCCATACTTCCATGTCAACTGTAGGCGCGAAGTTGAGCTGAAGAATCTTGATTCTGTACGTCTTTTTTGTTACGAACGTCCATACGTCAGTAGCTACCTGAGTAGTGGATCCGAACTTAATAAAAATCCCTGTAGTTCCCAGCTGCAGCCAGTTAGTAGTGATAGTCACTCCAGCTCCACTTCCATTGACAGTAGAGGACCATGTGAACGTAGTAGCTCCAGTATCGATCGTAACTGTAACAGTGTCGTCTGCAGTTCCGGTGTACCCTGCTTCACCCTCTCGAGTGATCAGTGTATCGGCCCCGGTATTAGAAGACGAAGGAACGGGAGGTCCAATACGAGAGGCGTAAATTGTTCCGCGCTCCTCCGTCTCGTTCTGATCGTCAATTATGTCCTGCTGTCCCATTCGTATGGGAAGTTCAGCTCCCGACTTCTTTACCTGTACAAACTCCATGTACTGCTCAGGGAGTACGTGCTTCTTGTCTGAGGAGAATTCATCTTTGTCGACAATGAGAAGAGGAAACTCTTCCGGGAGCGTACCCCATTTGTTCTGACGGATGATCTCTTCCTTCATAAAGATAAGACCGTCATTTATGAACACCTTCAGAAGAGGATCCTTGAACCTGGTCTGGTCCGGATCCCTGAGCTCCTGCAGTACATCAGATCTTAAATCGGTCGAGAGATAATCAGCCATAATTATTTCCTTTTTCTTCCTGGTTTAGGAGGAGCTTTCTTCAGCCTCTTTTTTGGAAGCTTCGGAGGCTTTTCTTTTTTTGGATCCGGTTTAGACTCGGCCTCAGCCTCACCAAACTGCTGCAGCCACATCTGGATATCAACTGCATCCTGAAGGGCCTCATTGCCTCCATGCTTTAAAGCTCCGTCCTTCAGCCTCTGGATCGCGTTAAAAATGTTCTGGTTCATTCCTACTTTACTCATGGTTTTGCCTCTCTTAAAAAATCAACTATTTTAAAAATAAATCCCACAGCCAAAGGAACGAAAATTATAATCGCATAAAGGATGTTCACCTTCAGGTTTAGTTTCCACAACTTTTCCACTGCAGGATCAATTATAAACACACTGTCTTTCATTGCCTGATTAACGGCAGCCTGATCCTTGATGTCTGTATTTTCCCATATTGCTTTCAAACTTCCGTTAGCCATTGTTTATCCTTTATTTAAAACTTTTTTCGTTGCTGCAACTGTGACCTTGCTCCCTCCGTACCCTGCTATGACAGCCGTAATCATAGCGAGTATCTTCTTAAAGTCGAAGGGATCCTGTTTAGGCGGTTTGATACCCTCTGCAATTTTCTCTCCAATAATGGGGATCTTCTCAGTGAGTTTCGCAAACGCACCTTGAATAAAATTCTGTATTCGCTGTTCCATTTTTGCTTGTTCAGCGAGAAGATCAATGCTGACACCAGGATCATATACCTGTGGCATATCAGGATACCCCACATTCATTTTCACCGGTTCAAGGAGCTTTACTGCATCATCGAGTGGCTTCTTCAATTCAGGCTGTGAGTTTTTTGCAGCAGCATACAAAACTGCTTTGTCCGCAAGATCAAGTGCTTTCTTAACACTCTGCGGAGCACAACCTATGAAGAAAACACAAACAATTAAGAGAATAAAAACTTTCTTCATTTTCGCTTCCTTTCAAAAAGATATACGATAACAAGGATTATCGCCATCACAGTGACGGCTGATCCTAAAAGTATTTTATTTATTTCGCAATCGCCTCTTCTTTTGCTGCTATAGCATCGGTAATTATTTTTACAAAATCAGTCTCGCACTGAGACAAGGTTCCTATCCCTTGCTTCTTTGCGACATCTGATGCAAATGTAACGAACCCTGCTTGAGCTGCTTCAGACAGATCTGCGAGAGTGAGCGGTACAGTGTTACCTCTCGGATCGAATACCACCCCGATCCTTCCGTCACTCATGTGTACTGCTATGTGTTGTAAATGTCCCTGTCCTGCGTATGCTTTCGATAAAGCCATTTTATGTTCCTCTCTAATTAAAATGTATATTTATTCTTGCCAAACCTGCACCGATACGTGTTTCCAGACAATGCCCTATTTCCAGAAAATGAGTCGCTACCGCTCCACCAACATTCCAGACATCCGCACTTCCCGCTGTTGATGAGGAAATTATTCTATCACCAAATTCCGAACCTCCTCCATCCATTAAAACATCTGCTATCCCACCAGTAACGACCCACGCTTCCGCACCATCGGCTACCCCTGCATCCAACACAGCACCAATTACATTATCTTCATTTGCTCCTGCCGTAGCAAAGGCATCAGTTGTACCTGTTGAAGCGATAACTAATTGTCCTGCCACTGTGTTACCACCCGTTTTATTTGTAAGTTTAACAGCATAGCCACCTATCGTTGTCATTTTTCCTTTTGAGTCTACTTCTAAACCACCTGTTACTTCTGCGCTTCCGTTCAGGTGTGTATGTCCATTTACTCTCATTTCTCCGGTACCGGGTTCTACAATCAGATCAACACCGTCAACACCTATATTTGCACCAGTGCTTCCAAAGTATGCAGCTATAGCGTCTGGATGAAACGTGTGATCATCGAAGTTTATCTTGTTTGCACCTGTCAGTTCTGCTATGTTGTCGGCATTCAAAACTGTTGCTACATTCATAGTGTTTATATGACCAAGACCAAAATAATGAGAAGCATCTCCGAGATCATTCCCTCCTGTTACCTCTGGTAATATGTCAATGGTATTAGCAAGTTTTAGTGGGCCTTCTATGAAATATATATCACCCCATGCAAGAGTTGAATCTGCTCTGAGAACTAAACGCCCCTTATCATAACGATACCCCATAAAGTCGTGTCGTGTTCCACTGTCAATCGGTTCATGTCTGAATATGTATTCATCAACAAAAGCTGAATTATCAACCCAAATAAATTCACCGGGATTCTCCGAAGCGTCCCTCAAGTGCAAAGTCTGTGCATAGAAAAGGTTAAACGGAGCGGCGGCGGTTCCTATACTTAAGGCATTAACACCTGTAGCGAATATATGACTTCCAAACACAACTCCATGTGCGCCTGTGAGTTCGGAAATGTCGTCTACATAAAGATTATTAGGAATAGAAACATCAGAGCTTGCATCAACTTTCAAACCGAAGTTATTAAAAGCGGTTCCAACATAATAATAATTCAAAGTATCGTTTGTTAAGAATCCACCAAAGCCATCATAGTCAGTTCCGGATTGTCCTATAAATCCATAACTTACAATCCATCCCCCACCATCTGTATCTTGAATTCTATTATCACCAAGAACAACAGAAAAATTCCTATTGTTTGCGCCATAAGATTTAAAGCTTCCCTGCACTTCGAGTTCAAGTGTTGTGGGAACTCTTCCAATTCCAACCTTGTTAGCTCCACCATCCACAAAGAGCATATTTATATTTCCGCTACTCTCGAACCTGTGGTCAACGTCTGCACCAAGTTCATTGAATATGATCCCACCGTTTAGAGGATCACTGAATAGTATCCCTGCCGCCCCGATCCGCTCTGATATGCTCGTTACCTGTATGTCGTTCACTCCTGTAATACTGTTAGCGTTCATTCCAAGCACTGCACCCAAGACATCTATCTTACCACCAGTGCCGTCAAATACAAATCTCTCAAGCGCAACACCTATTCCAATCCATCCGTCTTCTGCCATTGTTATAGAGGTAGGGGTTCCGAAAGAAGCAACTCCCGTAAACGCTCCTGCTGTGGTACTCCATGTACCGTCTGTAAAAGTCGTAGCCGTAACAATGCCAAGTCCGTCAAAGTTGTTTGAGCCACCGTGCATATTATTGTTGAATGTTATTCCGGTCGATCCAACACGTTCTGATATGCTTGTCACTTCCAGATCATCAACACCTGTTATGTTATTTGCGTTCATTACGAGAGGAGCGGTAAGACTTAGCCCTGCAAATGCCACAACGATAGAGTCAACTGTAAGGTCTTGATCTATCCTCGACTCTGCTTCAATGTAAAAGTCAGCTTTGACATCTATAGCCCAATCATTCGCATCCTGTACGAACGTTAATGTCTGTAACGACTCTCCTGATTGAGTGAAGATAGGCTTTACAGTTGCAGCTACTCCAAAAGCAAAAGACGCATCACCGCCCAACGTAAGAATCCTGTTATCGTTCCCTATGTTGACGTTGAATGTCTTAGCAGAGGCACTGCAGTCTATGTCGAGTGAAGCGTCAAGATCAATCGTCCTGTCTTCTCCACCGACTTTAAGATTCAACACCCGGTCAAGAGTCTCCCCTTCATTCCACACCAACGACAGATGATTACTCTGGTTTGTATCAAGGAGCTGAACCTCTTCAAACTCCCAATCTATTACAGAATGAAAATCAGGGATAGCCGTCAGTGCCGTACTGGGAGATCCTAATTCGCTAAGGTTCGGTCTACCTACAATATCATCCCAGTGAACTACAAGCTTTTTCTTTTTTCCCGAAAATAGTGTCTGTTCGGCCATTAGGTTATGATTTTTTTCTTCTTTCTTTTCTTAAAGAGATCGTGTGTCGGAGGCAAGCATCTCTTATGCTTTACGAAAGTAAGCCCTATGTCCATGCACTTATGCTCTGGATGTGCGTCAAGCCATTTCATTGCGAGCATCATGTCTACTTCACCTATCGCCTGCAGAGGATTGTCTCCTCGATTAGGCAATCCGTGAAGTTCAGGGTTTGCTGCGTAAACGAGAGGGTCAATATATCCTACAACTCTTGAGCCGTCAGCTATTTTATCGCTGAAGAACTGTGTTCTCTTCGATCCTATGTCGGCCTTTATTTCTCTGTTGGCTGTGAGTGCTCTTGAGATATTTTTCCTGGTTATGAATTTTTGCTCTTTTGTGTCTTTATCGTAATACACATCTGAAACGGATCCTGTGATTTCGCTTTTGTATGTTGGTATCAGTTTCTTAAATCCCATATCTTTTTCCTAAAAAAAATGAAGGGGGAGCCGAAGCTCCCCCGTTCAAGTTTATGAAAGGACGTAAGCCCCTGCCGTGGTTGGAAGTCCCCTGGCATTAGAGTGGCTTGCATATCCAGCGAAGTCGAAAAGCCCGGTCCCGTGGGGAACAGAAGCTTCGAACGTACCCTCAAAAAGGACACGCCTGGTAATACCGTCTCTTTTGTCTGCGTACGGCTCAGTAAAGAAGTCGTCGAAGACCTGCACTTCGAAATACTTGGGGTTGCCGAGTACAGCAAAGTCCGTTACCATGATGGTACCGGTTTCTTTGTCGTAGGTTTCGCCAGCCACAGCGGTAAATTTCTCAATTGCGAAAACGGGTATAAAAAGAACCGTACCGAAGTCTGTAAGAACCATCTCGATCAGCTCTACAAGCTTCGCCTGTTCTTTCATTTCACGCTGAACATTCGAGATGTTCCAGGTACGTGAAACTTGTTCTTTGTCGTCTGGTCCACACCAGATATGCGTGACACTTGATCCCAGTTTCTTCAGGTTCTTGATCATTGTCTTGAACGCTGCGAACACGCCAGTATAGGTAGTGTCATTGAAACTTGGATATCCGATTTCGATGTTCACTGTGTTGTCAGTTCCGTATTTCCGGGTACCGTCAACATGAGCGAAATGGTCTGCATAAAGACCGAGAATACCGGGGATCCCGTGCATGAGCCCGGCTGTGGAATTTTCAACCGGTGCGCGTTTCTTAACGCGACACAGGCAAGCCTGTTCAAACGACTGCCGGATAGCGGTCATATGAATAGTTGCCTGGCGATTGATCTCGTCTGACACACCAGATTTTAACTGCTTCTGCTGCGTACGAGAAATGAACACACTCTTTTCGTAGATCGTATTATAATTGATCGCACCATAACGAGGGGTAGTACTTTCGTTAGGATTTCCACCCTGCACACGCGAGACTCCATTAGAAGAATCTCTTGCGGAAAGATTTTCATAGAACCATTTGTGTTCGGTATTAGCGTAATCATTGTTACGCTTAATATCCTGCAGAAAAGGAATTTCGTCAAGAGCTATGTTCCAGATGATGTCACCCCAATTTGCGCGCTGGCCTTCAATGAAGACCCCGCCTGATGTGTGGGTAAACGCATAATCTTCTGACATAGGTTTATCCTTTTATTTTTTGGTTAGTGCTTCAGCTTCTGTCTGAAGCTTAAAAAGCTCATTACCAATCTGTCCCATACGTCTCGGTCCTGGACTTTTCTGACTTTCTTCCCTTAAGACTGTCGTTTTTGCCCGGATTTTTTCCAGACTTGATCTTGCAGCCGGTACAGAAGATCCAGAAGCGGACTGTGATGGGACCAGATTCTGTTTTGAGCTCGGGTTAGGTACTGTTGCTCTTGTAGCCGACAGAGCTTTGTAACGGGTTATAAGTTCCAGTGGGTCGGATACTCTTCGGTAGAACTCTTCGTTGCGTTCGCCTACGTCATTCGCTATGTCTGCTATGATTATATCCGAGTCTCCAACCTGAGCAGGCGGAAGATTTGCTTCCGTGATCAGATTATCAACAAGTCTAAAAGCACTAACGACTTTCGAATTACGAACCTTAACAGCTTCAACTTCAGCTGTCGTGGATTCCTCAGTTGCGGTCCTTTTGTCAATGTCAGCGCGAAGAGCTTTAATCTCTTTTACCACTGCAGGGTCCGACTGGGTTTTTTGAGGCGCTGGATCTGTATTGAACGGATCAAAGGGAGCTTCCTGAGCAGGCTGAACGAGAGAGTCAAGTATCGAATCAATAGAATTCGATTCTTTTATCTTCTCCTCCGCTTCGAGCAATAAATTAGCAGCTTCTTTTTTTACCGTTGCTGCTTCTTCAAAACGTTTATTGATCGTGCTCACTGACTGACTTGATCTGATAAGATCCTGCATACTATAGAGTTCTTCTTTTCCATCCGCTTTACCAACAAATCTTATTCCGTCGTCTGTCTGTCGAACTTCAACGTCACCTAACAACGCGCGGACCTGTTCAATTTGCTCTTTGGTAACTGGTGCAGCTACGGGATCCGGAACCGGATCGGGTGTTACTGGTTTCGGTACTGCAGGAGTTACTTCTGGAACTACTGGGTCAGGTACAGTTGCTACTGGTGCGGTTGGTTCTGGTTGCGTAATAGGATCTCCTTCAGGTAGGGTAGGGACAAGATCATCAGAGATTGTTTTATCAATCTCAAATTTGTCCTGGTCTGCCAGAGGTATAACCTTAAAACGCGATTCACTTACTTTGATCTTTTCCATGTTTCATCCTTTTAGGGTAGAAAAAAAATTAAATTGCGTCCGTTCCTGTGGGACGCTTCATTAAAAGTTTTGTTTGCATCTCTTCCGTTGTATTCTCTTCACACATTTTCCCAACAAAATCAATAAATGCTTCCCTGAAAAAGGCATAAGCCTGGTAGGTAGCAATTTTTTCCGACTCCTTTGGGAACGTAGTACGAAGATTAAGGAACGCTGATCTCTCGATCTGCTCAAGGAACTTTTCGATAAGAGTGTAGCATCCGCTATTTTTAAAAGCCATAAAAGCCTTACGTGCTTCTTCTGGACCGTAATCGTTCACAAAATCAGTGAACGGATTTTTTATCTCAAGAGCTTCCTGAAATGCTTTAAATGTCATGCCTGTATTCATTATACCGAGCCTCCTTGCTGAGAGATAATTTGAGAAGCTGCATCAGCTCCTTTTTGTTCCGCGTTAGCTATTCCACGATTCACGATATCGCTCTGCTGCTGTGCTGTATCTTTCTGTGCCTTCTGTCCCTGCTGAAACCTCTTCTTAGAAAGCTCGAGGATCTCCTCCATGTCCGGGATGTAACGGTCTGAAGATGGCTCTCCGTTGTTCTCAAGGGCTATCTTGAGGAAGTGTATAGGAGCTCCCATCATAGCCGGTGTTATTACCAGGCCGACCTTTGCAGCATACATGATTACCTGCTGACAAAGGAAGCTGTTCTCGATCGCCTGTTGTTTCTTGACTCCCTTGCTTGTGGCTCCACGTTCAGCATTTATGGTAAGGTTCATTTTTCTGTAAAGTACTTCCCTGTCAATTCCTGGAGGAAACTGGATCCCATATTCTGCCAGCTCTTCATCTGTTGTAAATCTTATTGACATAGCAAGGATCTTCGAATAAAGCGGCTCGAGGAATGTTTTGCCGAATCTCTTTATCAGTGCGAACTTTGGTCCCGAAGAAGAGTTTGACATAATAGCCTGACCGGTAGCTGTCTCAGGATCTGAAGGAGCTGAGATCCCCATATTAAAGTCAGTGTTCCCGAAGGTCCTGTGCTTGTCTTGTTTAACCAGCTCCAGGTCATTCAGCGAAGAACCGGTTGTATCTCTATGCGGAAATTCCTGAACGTAACTTCGAGGATCTCCGTCAACCCATATAACAGCTCCAGAACTTCTGTTGTTAAGCTGGTTCTCGTCTACTCCAGATCCTTTTCTCAAAGCAAAGATGCTATGAGTGTCCTGTTGAGCTGAAACCCTCACAGCGTTCCTCCGGTCATTCTCTTCCATCTGCAACTCTTCGAACGACAGTATGGGAGACTCCCCATCAGGTTCTCCGATCTTCGGGATAACATACCCAATTTGAAATGGATCCATCGGGTTTCCCTTGAGGTCAAAATACATATTCGGTTTATCATCGTCCTCAGCTGAGGATACAAAGAAAAACTCAAAGTCTGAATCGGTAAGGATCCTTACAAACTTCTGTTTTGTCTGATGCTCTTGCAGAGTTATATATCCCCATAATTCCCGAAGTTCATACAGATCGTTCCATTTTGACTTGTGACCTTCTCGGTTTAAATTTGCTTTTACACCGGGAGTTTTTTCTTCCAAGAACTGAGTTATCAGTTTTGGATCCACGTCGTCAGAATCAACAAGTCCCCACATTTCCCCAGCTGTCTTATATATATTTGTTCTCATAGCCCAACGACGCTTTTCCCAAACAGTTGCATTTGAATCCCATATAAGGTCTTCATGGTACAACCAATCGATAGTGGGAAGGTTGGATATGAGGCGCTGCCCAACCTCGACTTGCACGCTTACCGATTGACCTGTCACAGGATCAGTCTCTATTGAATCTCTGAAGACCGGTTCAAACTTTTGTTTCCATCCTGCTACAGCATGAGGCGTTCCAAGAATACCAGCCTGCAGAGTAGCGTCGTCTAGAAACTTCTGTTTGTTATACCAGATCTTATCATTTAATTTTCTATTGAAGATCTTATCCTGAGCGTCGGCAATGAAACCAACAAAACTATCTGCATCAGATTCTTCAGGTTTTATAGATACCATGTCGTCTGTCTGAGCATAAGTGTCTGACATAGACCTCTGAATTTCAGCTATTTCATTTCTGCCGAGCGGATAATAAATAGAATCATCCGGAAGATTTTTGTTTCGATATTCTTTTCTATACATCTTGATTGCTTTATTGTATGTCTCAATACGTTCGTCAAGTTTATCGATACCCTCATCGTAATACTCATTCAAAACTTTTTTTACATGATCTTTTTTAAATTTCATATATATTGTTTCCCCATAGAGTTATTCTGATGGTTTGTTTTTGCGTCCGGGTTTCTTGGTAAGTGTTTTTGGTATTCTTTCGGTGCTGCGTTATTGTGGTGTTCTTCGGATCCCCATATAGGAACGGCTATTAACTGAGCAAGACAATCCATCATATCATCTTTTTTTGATCTTGGAAATCCGTCAAGCTCGATCTTGAGCATTTCGATAATGTCTATCAGCTCACCTTCTGAATTCATATACATGTAGCATGGTGGAAATCTGAGAGAAGCGTTTTCTATCTCAGGCATTAAACCTCTTTCAATCCGATCGTTTTTAGATCCGTACTGCTTTGGAGAAAAAGGTATAACTTCGAAATGTGGGATCCCTGTATTCTGGATAAACGTTTCAATCACATGGGTATCAGATTGCATTGATACCTTTTCATACCAGGCCCTCTTGATCTTGTACTGATACACAAAGTCAAACATTTTTTTCATTCTGTTCATCAATGGCATACGGTCATAGATCCCGTCCACGAAGTATTTTCCTCCGAGATAGTCCAGCCCAATAACTGCTATAGCTGAATAGTCAGGGTTATGATCTCTGTCTTTTTTCCCGTCACCGGCAGGATCGCAGAGCATGATGTATTCCCACCCCTCATGAACCTTGTCATAGGTCGTAAGCCCTCTCCTGAACTTCCGGAGAGATCTCTTCGTTGGGTTCAATTCGTACTGGCAGTCAAAGATATAACTGGACATCTTTGATCTCAGGAGAGCAATAGCATCTTTTGTATGAGCTCTTGGAGTTTCTCCATCACCTATGTGCCAGGCATGCTTTGATACTTCGAAGTTTCCAGACTCTTCCAGGTGGCCATACCCATCACCATCATCATACCTGGTCCCGACATAATAGAACTCAGTAGGTGGCTTTCCGACAAGCTCCATAGTTGTACTCAGGGAGACAAGAAGCTCGAGCTGTCTGATCGTTTTTGCTTTCTGTTCTTCTGTGGTAACAGTCGTTTCGTTGATTGAGTCGTCTACATCGATCTCGTCATAGTGGCCTCCAGTTGGAAGAGACTCGAGACCTGCAGCAACGAGTGTAGGTTCGGCCTGGTTTGAATCACGCTTTACTATAATTCCTTTATCCACACTCCATAGAGGAGCTTCTCTTGCCGGCTCTTTGAAAAGCACGTCCGGATACCATGCCTGGAGCCATTCATTAGACTCGAGCTCTCTCATTATCTGCTGGAGCCACTCCTTTGCTTTTGCAGCTTTGTATGATATGATCAGCCTGGACATATTTTTTCGTCTCAGGATCCTCTGGACACCTTTTATTACTGTGAGGATTGTACTTTTGAATCCACCTCGAAACCATAAGTAGAGACGACCATCAAGTCCACCTTGTTCAAAATCGTGTGTGTCTACTTCCTGGCATCGTGCGTAAGCATAGGGTTTATCCATGAACGTGTTAAAGCCCATACCCATAATATACCGGCCAAGATAGTAGGAATCGTTTTCGCAGAGGAAGCGATACATCTCAACTCGTTCTTTTTGAGGGAGTTTTTTAATTCCCTCTTCGAGTTTTTGGTACTTCAGTCGATAGGAAAAATCATTTACTTCGTCAAAATTTTCCCAATCAATTCTCTGAAGGATCTGCCCTTCCATTTATATTTTCCTCCGGTTCGGTTTCGTTCCCATTTGCAGCCATTTCAGCCTGCTTGAGAACGTCCTTCTGATCCGCGGAAAGATGTTTTCCGGTTGGATCAGGAATTGCTCCACGAGTGTCACTTATATCAACTCGCTTAACACCGAAGGTAGGATCAGTATTTTTAAGGAGATCCATCTTGATTTTAAGTTTGTCTTTTTCTGTTAATTCTTCACTGTCACTTCCCATAAATATGTCGCGCCTGAGTTTTCCCTGCTGATATTTTGCTACTGCCGTTACAAGCCAATCTGCGAAGAACTCATCCTCAAGCCAGTGATCGTATTCTTTTTTGCTCAGACCGGCATTAGCAGCTGCACCAGCAGGATGCTGTCCTTCAGATATGCTGCGTTCTATGGACTCAACTATCAGATCGAACTTCTCATGCTTGATCTTGAAGTCTACTTTTAACCGGTCCTTGCCAAGATAGTCTTTTTCTTTTGCCAAAAAATTTATTTTCCTTTATGTCTTTTGCACCGAGAAGTTCCGGGCAATGATTTACTTCTGCACCTTCCTTTGTTCGCAAATTTGAACGTGCATCTTTTCGGAGCTGCAGGAGGAGCTACTTTTTTCATTACGGGTGGAGTAGGATCTGGTTCGGTGACAGGCTCTGCTTCTACAACACCGTCAACAGGTGTATAGATACATACGCGACCTGCATAACAAGGCTGCCGTTCATCGTTTTCACAGTAATGCTTACATGTTGCACAGTGAGTTCTGTCGTTCATATCTTTCACTTCGTCCATGCTTTTTCTCCTTTTATGGTTAAGTCCTTAGTCAATGACATTATGTGACTAAATACAAAAAAGTCAAAAAAAATTAAAAAAAACTTGACTTTTTTATCTTTCCCACTCAATATGTATCAAACGCTTGGTAGCGCTTATGACAGATACAAAAGAGATAATTCGCGAGCTAAACTCTCTTCTGAACCGTTTTCAACTATCAGAGGACAAAATAGAATTCTGTGAATCTCTCGTCCATCCCGAAATAAAAAAAATATTCATACATGACCTCGAACGCAGATATAAAAGACAAAGTAGACTCGCTCTCGATATTAGAAACCACACAAAAACATTTGAAGATAAACGCAGAATCATATTAAACAATCCAGATCCAACTTCTGAAAAAATAATAATTTCCGGAGCTATAATCTGTAAGAACGAAGAAGAAACCATTGAACAAATGATCGTCACTTCCTACAAACTGTGTGATGAGATCTGTATTCTCGATACCGGAAGCACTGACAAAACCATTGAGATCCTCAAAAAATATAACAAGGTAAAACTCTTCGAAGAAAAGATTGATCCCTGGGATTTCTCTGCAGCCAGGAATAGATCTTTCGAGCTGTGTTCCGGAGAGATCCTCTTTGTGATCGATGGGGATGAATACCTGAAAACAAATGATGTTCAGCTGAGAGAGTCAGTGATTGAAGCCGACAACGAGATCTTATCGAGTTCGGTAATTCTAATCGGAAATGGGATCTTCCCAATGACGCTAACAAAAGAGCCCAGGTTTTTTCCGAAAGGATCTACCGTCTGGAGAAACAAGCTGCATAACATTCCAGTCATAAACGATGGGGTCCCCGTCATAGGCGACACAGGGATCGAGATATATCACCTTCCAGAAATAAGCCCGACAAAAGCACAGGCAAGAATTGATAGAAGTGAGACGTTCAATGAAGAGCTCGACCAGGAAGAGGACTTTTTCTACAAATTCAAAATGATCTTAAAGACAGCACTCACAGCTAGAGATCTCAAGAAGGCTTTCAGTGCTGCAAGAAAAGGACTGGAATGTTTCAAGGAACTTCCTGCAGACACTCAGAAATACGAAGCTGATTTCTTACTTATCGCAACCAGGGCAAAGTTCGCATCCGGTAGTTTTGATGTAGGTGAGCTCCTGGGTAGATACACTAGCCTGGTAGGAACGGATGTTGATTCTGCTTTTTACAATTTCGTATTTTTCGAAAGCAACGAAAGTTACAATGATGCTTTCAACTGGTTAAAAACACACTTCGATCTCGCAAAGAAGTTCGATGTACTTCCAGTGGCTATATATGAGACACTCAGATTTTATGATAATGCGCTGCTCAAATTCGACCTATACGAATTTTGGAAATCAACAGCGGATCCAGATAACTTTTTAAAACAAGGAGCAAAAAATGAATGAAGACAAATGTGGAGATTGTAAATCTTGCGTAATGCCAGAAAACACTGAACACAACAAAAACGGAAAATGTCACCGGTTCCCTCCACTGCACGTCAACGCGGATAACTTTGATTATCCAGAAGTTGATCCAAAAGCTGTCGGCTGCAGAGAGTTCAAGAAATAACCAACCAGTAAATTTTTAGAGAGGCACACCAATGGGTTATGACCCCGAACAATTCTTTTCCGACAGGTTCCAAGAATTCGGAATGAACATCAAAAGCGCCGGACACAGAAATAAAACAGACAAAGAAAACCTGGACGAATATATGAACGCCAGAAAAATCATTACAGATAATTTTGGCTGGTTCATAAAAGGCGCAAGAGTTATCGATATTGGAGTCGGTAACGGATTTCACATACAGACGTATATGGATGCTGGCTGCAAAATATATTCCGGTACAGATATTACAGACGTTTTGTTTGACGATATAAGAACGGAATATCCTGGATGCCGTCTTTTCAAGAAAGACATAACTGAAAAGATGCCGATTCGCAATAATGTATTCCATGTGGTTTCAATGATCGATGTCACGCAGCATATAGTTGATGATAAGAAGTTCGAAACAGCAATGCTTAACGTGAAGGACCTCATGGATCAAGTTGCAATGTTTATCGTAACATCCCACCTGAAAGAAGATCAGCTCATCAGCGAGTTCGAACGTCTCAGACCGATGAAAGCGTACACGAAAGAGTTCCCTGGATATTCATTCTCAGAGCCCATACCATTCAGAGATAAATATATCTTTTCGATAAAAAAGGAGCGAACATGATTAAAACAGAAGTCACAGACGATTATTTTTTTTACGTGCAGCACTTAAAAAAAGATCCTGCGCCGTCAGACATTTCAGATGAGATCGCCAACGTATGCGGAATGGAGTATCTCGAGAAGTGCTGTCTTATGCCGAGGTTCCCGGAAGTGTACCTCAATTATGTCATGGACCGGTTCAAACCCGAGAGGGTCCTTGAGATAGGTACCTACTTCGGAGGATCCACTGCGTTCTTTGCGAACGTCCCTTCTGTTCGGCATATAGACACAATCGATATCAAGAAAAGAAATGAAACCGAAAAGATGTGGGACATCCTTCTTACCGACGACCAAAGAGGAAAAATAAACTACATTATAGTTGACAGCGACGAAGAAAAAAAGAAGAAGATCGATCTCCACTATGATTTCTGTTTTATCGACGGACTCCATACATACGAAGGAGTTAAATTCGATTACGAGTGCGTCCAGGGAAAATGTGACGTGGTACTGTTCCATGACTACGGAACGAACGAGGGAGTCACCGAATTCATAAACGAAGTCGGATGCGAGAAACATTCGATCGAGCTTTCCTTTGCCCTGAAGGTTATGGAATGAAACACATAATGGTAACAAAATTCAATTTGCCGATCGCTGGAAAGAATAACCAGCACCTATCGGAGGAGTGGCTAGATCATAGGTTTGATCTGTTCGAGAAGTGGGCGTATCCTTCTGTAAAAAATCAGACTGTAAAGCCTGATAAATGGTATGTTTTTATGGATGCAAGAACTCCAGAAAAATATTTAAACCGAATACAAATTCTTTGGGAAGATCTTCGGTTTTTGATCCCAATAGTTCTTGCTGGTTCTTGGGAAGAAATGGAGCAGCATTGGTTCTTTACTGTTAGAATGGGGGCAACACCCGGGCTTGTACACACAACACGCATTGACTCAGACGATGCTATCTGCAGCAGGTACTGTGAGCTGGTCCAGGAGAATTTTGAAATAGGATATTTCTCATGCTTTAAAACTGGCTACATGGCTTATGGTGATGAAGCATACAGGAGGGACTACAACAAGAACCCGTTCCTCACTTACTCCGAGTGGGTTACGGATGTCAAGGACCTCAAGACAGTAAGCCACCTTCCGCATCCACAAGCAGAGCCTATGATTTATATTTGTAAAGATTACCCTGGGTGGATCCAGTACGCTCATGACAAGAATTTATTCAACCATGATACGATCGATCACGAACAGGTAACATTTCCACTTGACGATATCAGAAAGGATTTTGGAATATGAAAACATCCGTACTTATACCTTGCTACAAGAGAATTAAATTCACAAAATTCTGCATACCTTTGGCTGTATTAAACGCTGGCATGGACGCGACTTGGTATCTTATAGACGATGGTTCGGAGGACGGGACAGCTGAGTTCCTGCAGAAATTCATGGAGGATCACAGCGAACTTGACATTGTAGTTATCTTGCACGAAGAAAACTGGGGATGTGCAAAAACGAGAAACGAAGCAGTGAAGAAAATGATGGAGACTGACGTAGAGATAATCGTCAACTGTGACAACGATCTCCTGGTCCCGATTAACTGGCTGAGAGATCTTGTCTATGCAATGGAGAGGGCTCCCTGGGTAAGTGGTGGAGCTACTTTGATGGCAAACGATACAAACATAAAAAAGCAGCTATCAAATGAGAGGGAACTATCAAAGCTGCCGAAGTATGACTGGATCCCGGTTAAGGGATGCGGTGGCACACTGGAAGCTTACCGGCGAGAGGTATTTGAAAAAGGAATATACTGGAACGAAACACTTGTTAATTGGGTTTATGAAGACGCTGTGCATCACAGGGTTATGCAGGAACACGGTTTCAAACTCGCAATTTTTACCGGCGTACAGACTTGGATGGTCGAGCGGTTGATATGGGATGATCACGAAATAGAAAAACTCAAGAACAGGCACATGGCACGAAAAGGAAACATGGAAGGTTTCGAAGAGAGCTTGAAAGAAAAAAGGGGGTCTATGCCGTGGTAGTAAAAATAAATGTAGGATCCGGAGATAATTACCTCGAGGGATATGTGAACATTGACGCGCAAGCATCGAAAAATCCGGATGTGGTAGTGGATGCTCTTTTATACATTAAAGAGCTGGAAGACAATAGCGTTGATGAAATTCTTGCCGAGCAGTTTGTTGAACATCTTTCTCCTGCAGACGCACATGTGTTTGTAGTGGCTTCACGTAGGGTTTTAAAGCCCGGAGGAAAACTTATCATCGAATGTCCGGACATAGCAAAGGTAGCTATTGCGTTTGCCGAGCGAAGAACTCCTTTTTGGAGATTGCTTCAATCCTGTTTCGGTGGAGAAGGAGGAGCTAATACAAATTACGGTCATAAATGGGGATACAGTTCTGCTTCAATGAGAGGTCTTCTCCTTGAGACGTTCAATGAAGTTTTAGAGTCGAATACAATGTCAAGCCCGAGCAGTGTGGCCGAAAGAGACTTTCATTTCGAGGCGATAAAAAAAGGATTTCATTTGGAGGCTACAAAATGAGGATACTGGTTACAGGATGTTGTGGTTTTATTGGATCCCATATTTTTAAGGCGCTCATAAACTCCGGACATCAGGTTATGGGGATCGATGATCTCTCCGGAGGGTATCTTGAGAACATAAAAGGCTACGAAGAAAACTTTACAGCTATGGATCTAAACTCTGAATTTGTTGACGGTCTTGTCAGACACTTCGTCCCCGAGGTATGTTTTCACACAGCTGCTTCTGCCAGGGAGATAGGATCCTTATTCGAACCGCTGAAGTCTACCAGGACAAACTATCTCGCGTACATGAACCTGATCACAGTCCTGATCAAGGCGAAGTTCAAGAGGATGGTCCTCTTCTCGAGCATGGCAGTGTACGGGACCGGTGAGCCACCATTCAAAGAGAGTGATCCGCTGCACCCTGAAGATGTGTACGGCGCGAACAAGGCAGCTATGGAGATCTCCACAGAGGCCCTGGCAGATATACATGACTTCGAGTACGTAATTCTCCGGCCACATAATGTTTTTGGAGAATACCAATCTCTCCGGGACCGGTTTAGAAACTTCATTGCAATATTTATGAACCGGATAATGAGAGAAGAGGACCTCACTATCTTTGGAAATGGTATGCAGGTTAGAGCTCCTTCATATATCAGGTTCAGTCTACCGTGCTATCTCAATTGCCTGGCAAACTGTCCCAGTGCAGAAATAATCAACATAGGCGGAATTGAGAACTACACAGTTCTTGACGTTGCAGAAATTGTTATAGATCAGATGCTGAAATACGGATGGAAAAAACCGAATATAGTTCACGCTCCGGACAGACCGAGAGAGGTCCCCGTAGCGTACTCTACATACAAGAAGTCTCAGGATCTCCTGGGGTACAACGAAACGCTTGCCATGAAATATTGCATAAAGATCATGGCTGGATGGACTTCTGTTCGAGGACCGCAGGAATGGTCCGAAGATACATTGGAGTTAATCAACGATAAAGCTCCTGAGGAATGGAGATGAAACGTAAAATAAATATCATAACGACTTATCGTGACCGGCCGACCGAGCTTCAGCTGCTGGTTGAGTTGATTACGATAGACCTCAAGAAGAGACGGAACATAAAGGTCAATCATTTTATTGTTGATGATGGGGGCACATACGAAATAGGTGATGTTGAACTCCCCGACGATCTTAAAAATTATAAGATACATAATTACCGTCAAGCAAAGAACGCCGGCAGAGTTGGTTACTGGATGACTCTAAACAATATCATGTCTGCAGCCAAGCATGAACCGAGCGACTTCACCATTTTTCTCCCGGACGATGAAATGGTCTGCAGGGACTTCTTTAAAGTTGTTATGGATTTTTACGATTCGCTCCCGAATATGTCTATGATCCAATTCCTGATCGACGAAAGAATAACAGAGGAGCTCGGAGGATATCCATACGAAAATATTGACGGGACCTGTCTGATCCCGACTCCGCTCATGGAGTCGATCGACTGGAAAATCCCGAACCCTCACGCAGAGGATAACAGGTCCAGCTCCGGAGCGTGGAAGCAAGCGACAGAGAAGATCCTCAAAGCTAATCCTCACACGAAGATCTACACTCCGGACCGGTCAGTCGTTTTTCATCAGTGTCCGGACAGCTCACAGATGAACCCACAAGCAAGAGCGAGGAAAAGCATAACGGCTAAGTATTTTTATAACGAAACTCCAAAGGGTACTGTTGTGTGGCCCCTCGATCGGTATTGGTGTAAATTTGCAAAACGTGATGGAAAGCGCTACGCTATGGTGATCGGTGGGGGGATAGGGAATCACATTCAATGCGCTGCGCTCTACCTGCAGCTGATTAAGAAGTTTAAAACCGTTGATGTGGTGATCAGCGCAGCTCACTACACAAGAGAAGTTGACGAGTTCTACAGGATCCTCACTTGGAATTTTGGGTGTGTGACCTATAACTCAGACGAAGCTCCAGGCTATCACGGCCAGTTCGTCACGTCCTGGGGAAACGAGCTCCCTGGTGTACCTATCCTGATGCGTCCGGACCTTACCCAAGTCAACGAGGTCAAGCGAAACAATATGAACGCTGTCAAGGAACACTGGTCCTCAAATAATTGGCAATCACATTTTTTCTTTTGTAAAGAAGTTCTTCCGATACCCTGGATATCTTTTCGTGGATCATCCTTCAACGATTCGCTCCACTCGTATGATGTGGTCCTGAATAACGGAGGATTCAACGAGCAGATCTGGCTAAAGAAACGCTACCAAAAATGGAACGAGGTCACTGCCGACCTCATCAAAGCTGGATACTCCGTTGCGTCTGTCGGTTGTGAAGATCAGTATATCCAGGGTACGGAAGACATGACCGGTCTTTCATTAGTTGACACGTACGATCTGATATCAAAAGCAAAAGCGTTCGGAGGTAACTGCTCCGGACTGACTCACTTTGCTGCAGCGATCGGGATTGATGCAGTCTACGCACTGACGTTCACGAACAGGAATAAGAATATAGACGAAGAAGGTTTTCACTGTACGGTCCGGGTTATCAATCAGAAGGTGTGCTCTCATCAGCCCGGCCAGAAAGACGACTGGAGCAGGGGGGCCCAGTGTGAAAGCTGCAGGGATTACAAATGCGCTCAGTACGATTCAAAATATATCATTGAAGCTTTTAAGGAGATCTTGCATGGTTGAAATATACCCACTGATGTGTAATCGAGGGTTCCGGGATCCATCCGCTTATGTCCAGGGATCCCCAAAGGTAGGAAAGGGCACAGTGATCTGGAAATGGTCCTATATCCGGGACACAGCTGTGATTGGTGATGACTGTCAGATAGGATCCTGGGTGTACATCGATTTAGGTGTCACGATCGGGGACCGGGTTAAGATCCAGAACAAGGTAGAGGTCTACGACGGCTGCACGATCGAGGACGACGTGTTCATAGGGCCCGGAGTCACATTTACCAACGTGGTCAACCCCAGAGCCTTCATAGACAGAAGGGATGAGTTTAAACCCACTCTGGTCAAACATCACGCTTCGATCGGAGCCGGCGCGGTGATTCTGTGCGGTGTAACGATCGGAGAGTACGCCCTGGTCGGGGCCGGAGCTGTGATCACAAAGGACGTTCCGCCTTATCACCGGATCCTTTGCCGGCAAAACCATGATATAGCTGTGGTCCTACCCTGTGGCTGTCACCCGGTCGAGGCCGAAGGCAATATACTTTACTGTCCCCAGTGTAAGAAACAATACATCTGGAAGGACAATCTCGAAACTTTGGAGGAGATATGAGACTTGGACGGCCAGAGAGCAAGGGGTTCCGGAGACGCTGGAACCGGTTAAGGAGGCGAAACCATTATTGGAGAGCTGCTTTGGCATGGGCCGTTAAGCAATCTCCAACACCAACGCCTTTTTTTGCCTCTATAAAAACAGGATCTCATTTTGATATTGTTGTTTGTGACGAAATTACAACTCACTACGGATCTATCGATCCAGCCGTTGAAGATTACAGCGGTTTTTATGTTGACAATATTTCAGAATATGGAGATACAAAATGATTTTAGGAGCAATCTGTACAAAATGTAACGTCCGGTCCGAGTTCGATGGGGCAAATTGTGTCTGCCCTGAGTGCAGCTGGACCTACGAGGTCGAGACTGGATCCACGCTCGATTGTGACGGGGATCCCAAAGAGGCTATTGCCGATATAAGGGATTCGATCGTTCACGGCCAACACATCAGGCTCACCTTCCCCCACGATATCGGAGTGAAGATCCGGGAGGCCACTATCCGGAAGACAAACAGCGAGGCCAGTACGAAAATCTTTTTCGTGGATATATACGGTTGAAAAAAGCCGGGCTCTCCTGCTTCGCTATGGCCGCCCTGATCTTTGCCTGGAGAATGGTCTACGAGGGACGGGACGGATGGGCCGTTATTGCCGTGAGCAGCTTCTTACTTTTTGCTATACTTTTTTATGGAGGATTTCCGGATGGCCGAGGAAAATACAGATAAAATTGCATCTCTTATGTATGAAATGATATCACTATTCCACAATAAAGAAAAAGTTGGGCCAGTATTCATGTTTGAACAAATGAAAGACAAATTCGTCGAAGCCCACAGGCTTGATCATGAAGCTATGAAAACAACAGGTGACTTCATTGAGGAGTGTACTAATTTCAAAGAGCGTCCCGAAGGGCTTCAATTCGAATTCGAGAAAAAACCGGTATCGAAATTTAAAACCTACCACAGAAAAGAGTGCCAGATCTGTATGAGATTCTACAATACCGACAAATACGAACATTGCCCCAATTGCAAAAATACCCAAAAATGCCAGTTCTGCGGAAAAATATTTGAATCCTCTCAGCCCGGCATGAAAGACCTTTGGCAGCATGAGACGGTGGGATACAGCTGCTGTAAAGAATGTGGAGATCTTAAAACCACACGTTCTGCAGCAAAGATCTTATATCTCAACGGTGTCAAAGGGAAGCTCAGATGATCGCCTACAGCTTCGAGTGGGTTCGGCCAAGCCACTGCCCTCCTAAACGCTTCCTGTACTCCTTCTGGCGATACGACTGGAAAACAAATGGAGTTATCGGGATCCGTATACTCGGGTTCTCTCTTGTTCGGAAATGGAGGAATAACAAATGATTAGCCCGGCAAAACTCAAAACCTGGAAACATCGATACAAGAACAGGCAGAAAAACCAACCGCTCCCCATTATAGGATCCTGCTCAGTCTGCGGAAAAATATGGGATAAAGAGTTCGCCTACGCCAAAAACGGCTCTATCGTGTGGCTGAACGAATGCTGTATCGGATCTATACCGTTCAGTGATAATTTCGGCAAGTGCTAATCTCATGCTAACTTACTGCTAATTAGCACTTAATTAACCTGCCCTACAATTCATGCGTAAAAAAAGCCCCGAGCAAAACGCCCGGAGCTTAAGTTGTTTTTTCGATTGTGGGAATCACCCGTTAGACAGAGGCATGTCCAGTATGTCTCCTGTGTTTGCCATCGGCCATAGAGGACGGCCTAAATTTAGGCTGTCGTTCTGTATCGAAACTATCCATAAGTTCATTAGATCTGCTGACCGCAGTGGCTTCCTGAGTCTCACAGGGTTCTTTAAATACAGACACCTCATTTTCCGCGCAGTCCATCGAGATCCCGACCTCATCATCACACGCCACATCAAGAGCTGTGATAGCCGTAATTCCTATGAAGAGCAATGCTACAAAGAAAAGAATCATACAGATCTTCTTCATTGTCATTCTCCCTTAAAAAAGTGAAACCGTTTCAAAAAGAAGCATACACCATGATCAGCAATTTGGCAAGTAATTTTACAAAAAAATTTGGGGGATAGAGAGAGGGAGGGGGGTTGTATAATATAGAAAACCGGTCACCGGGGATACCCCCTCCCCCCTTTTGGTATGTTGATATGATACACAGGTATGCCCGGCAGCCGGGAGGCCGTACAGGGGCGCTGATAGCCCTGCACCAGGTACAAAGCAAGGGGGTGATAATAACGTCCGATAATAACCATTATGTAATACAACGATATTCATAAACAGTTGATAATACAGGGGATAAGGCACTTTCGCAGTTTGTGTACAAAACTAACATTTAAGGTTCATTGTGATTATGGCCTTCAGCGTGTCTGAAGGTGGGTTATCTGCTCATGTTACACCCTGCTACGGTTTTGTTACAGGTAGTTGTAACACCTTAAAGCCTGTCAGGTCAACAGTTTAGAGGTCACTGTTACGGTTTTACGCTTTTTATTTCATCATCTCAGGGCTATATCTACACTACACACATGCTATAAACTGTCAATATATTTCCTCAGTATATTTGTGTATGCTTCAGCCCGATGTAAGGTATAATAGACTCCTCTACATGTATTACCCCCTGTTAAAAAGCGTACAACCGTAACAGCACATTATAAACCATTGAAACGACAAGAATAATACTGCACAAAAAAGCGTAACAAAACAGTAGCAAACTGTAACAGATCGCCCTAATACATAAAATAAAAAAAATAAAACAAACAAACATTTATTTATATATATATATATATTATATTGTATTGAGTTTATTGGGTTTAGGTGTTTAAGGGAATTGAGCCCATGAGGAGGAGCCCGGCAGATCAGCCAGGACAAGCTCAGATAGTTGCGCAAATATATTGATAGTTGTTATTATCTTTATTATTATTATTTTTATATTTATTAAACTAGTGATATCGGTATGTTACAATAATAAACATAATTATTATTATTATTTACTTGCTATTATAATAATAATAAGGTATACTGGTAGTAGATTAAGTTACTTTTATAAAGGAATAGAACATGGAATGTATTTGCTTGAAATGTGGCTTTGAATGGAATAGCAGAGTTGTTAATCCCAGGGCTTGCGCAAAGTGTAAAAGCTACGCATGGAGAGAGCCCAGGAAGAACCACGAAAAGGATTACCCGAACAAGATAGAGAGACCGGAAGAGACCGTAGCACAGGCTGATGTACGCAGGCAGAGAGAGCGTGAGGAGTACGAGTCAAGACAAGCTCACCTAGACGAGACAGGAGAGTTCCCGAACGCTGACGAAGAAATTGAGACGGACTCAAACTTTGATAACGAGGATTATCAAAAACACCTGGACGACATACCGCCCAAGTTCTAAGCCTCTGAGGAGCTGGTGAGATCCCGGTCAGGTAGAAACTTGTTACTTTTTTAAAATGGAGAACACACAATGGACGAGATTAAAACACACAAAATAGAAAAAATGGATGAACATGATGGGGAATATTATTTATTGAACGAACCAGATCTGCCAATGGTGGGGATGGTCTATGCTCTAAAACGTGTATCAGACGTATCGCCTAACGCATTGCGGGAGGGTAATGACACTGGTTATTTAGTTTTCAACACAGACCCGGAAACTATTGACGGGGGGTGGTCGGGGAACTCGACCCCGGCGATGCGGGAACATCACGGGTGGCGCGGTACAACCAACGATTTGAGCGTAGACGCCCTGGGTGTCCGGGAATGCACCCGCGCAGAGGTAAAAATGTACAAAAAAACCTATCACGTAATAATTAAATTTGGCCCGTGTCAGTGCTCGGAGTGCGATATTTGACCCTATACCTGGAGCCCTGGCGCGTTCAGGGCTTCTGTATATGGTTTGGTACTTACTTTAATTTTGAAAGGGCAGAAATGGAACACAAATATTATAATCTTGGAGTACAGGCTTTTAGTGGGACAAGCTTCTCACCTGAAAAAAGGGCAGAGTCACGCTGCAGGGATCACGACGAAGAAATTAGAGAGTTTACAGAATGGCTGAACGATCTTGATACAGACATGGACAAGGAGGCAGAGCTTGAACGATACACCGCTAATATAGATAAAGCGTTCAGCGCGTATCTAGGAGCGCACAGCCGGGTAATGTCTACAATGATAACCGGGCCGGCAAACTTCCCTACAGGGACAAACCGGAAGCGAGGAGACACCGCAGATCGGAGAATGGGTGAATACCTGGAGTGTACACAAAAGGCAAAGCAGAGTATAAACAAACGGGTAAATAAAGAACGGATCGAAAAGGCCGGCGGTGAAATTGGGGTAGCCAGGACTAAGCTTGAGAAGCTCAAAAAATGGCATGAACTGATGAAGACTGCGAATAAAATAATAAGGATGAAACCAAAGGGAGAGAGCACAAAAGAGAAAGTAAAACTACTTATGGATGCCGGGTTAAGTGATGCGTTAGTGTTAAAATTGTTTGTTCCGGACTTTGGTTCAACAGGATTTCAGGGGTTCTATCTTACCAATAGTAACGCGACAATAAAGAGGACCGCGCAGAGGATCCGGGAGCTTGAGCGTAAAGAAGAAGCAGAAACAACAGAGCGCGAAATTAACGGCATAAAGATAATAGAGAACGCAGAGGCGGACCGGATGCAGCTTGTGTTTGACGGAAAGCCGGCGGACGAGATCCGGCAGGAGTTAAAACATAACGGGTTCAGATGGTCACCCAGGGCCGGAGCATGGCAGCGCAAATTAACAAACAACGCAAGGTATACAGTAAAAAAACAGCTTAGTTTTTTACAACAATAAGCCGATACAGGTCAAATACTTACAAAGAACCGCTTGAAACATGCGCAAATATATTGCAGAAATATCTTGACACATGTCGACAGGTGCTGTATGCTGTAGACAACTATTTTCAAGGAGAGGCAATTTGAAAACCAAAACATTTAACCCCGGCGCGATCACCAAAAAGAGGATTGAGCTTGATCTTACGATCAGCGACATATCCTATGAAATGCGCAAAGATGGAATGAAAGTCTCAGAGACAACACTCCGGAACTGGGAGAGAGGAGACACGTCACCGAACGCCCCACAACTTGCAGCACTGGCAAGGGCGTTAATGACCGACAACCTGGACGATTTCTTTTCAGAAGTAGAGTAAACCCCGGCACGTTAATAGAGAGGCTTAACATGGCACAAATAATAATGCTGTCAGCCACCCGGCCGACACTCAAGATCCAGTGCACTACCTGTCAGATGATGTACTCACTCACGCATGATCTAGAAGAAAAGAAATGGTATCTGCAGGCGGACTGTGAACACGTAACCCTGGACGTGCTGCCTGCTTCAGGAGTCTACCAGGTCAACGTTAAAGAGGAGGTTGAGGTATGAATGAGAAAAGAATATATGTTGCATCTTCATGGAGGAATGGTTATCAACCTCTTGTTGTAAGAGTGTTGAGAAGCGAGGGTTTTGATGTGTACGATTTTAAACATCCAACAGAAACAAATAACGGTTTTCAGTGGTCAGAAATAGATCCTCATTGGGAAAAATGGACAACCGAACAATTTATTAAAGCCCTTGATCATCCATTGTCAAAAACAGGGTTCAAGCTTGATTTTGATGCTATGAAAACAGCAGACGCTTGTGTGATGGTTTTGCCGTGTGGGAGATCAGCAAATATAAAAGCAGGATATTTCGTTGGAGCAGAAAAACCGCTTGTTATTATACAGCCAATTCCACAGGAGCCGGAGTTGATGTATAAAACGGCTGATTATATTTGTGAAGATATTGATAGTGTTACTAATTATTTAAAAGGACTCGACGCATGACCTCAGACGAAAGAGCAGCAAGGAAATTCGAGACCGACAGAGAAGCAGACTGCACCAGGGATCAGGAGGAACGGGAACATGAGTTCTGGTGTACCCACTGTCAAACAATGTATCATTCAGACGCTCAATCAGATGAAGACGGAAATATTATATGTTCATATTGTTATAAGGAGCAAACAGAATGACTTGTGAAATATGCGGAATGAACAGTTGTACGAGGAGTTTTCATTCATTAGAAGATCAAGAAAATTATGACTCGATAGCTGATAAGATAAAAGAAGAACTAGCCAATAACATAAAAAGCAAAATAAATAGTTTGCCAGATAAGGGCGAACCAGACGGTGATTATTTAATATCACAGGACGCTGCGTTAGACGCAGTTGATGATTGTGTATAATCAAAGAGGAGCAAGGGGTTTGAATTTTTCTATCCGGGAAAGACGGGTTTCTACCACCTGTATTTTTACCTGTTCTCCTGCCCGGATCTCAGGAGTGTTCCTGGGGATCCCTGCTCTTCTACTTTATAAAAGAGCGATAAGATGAATATGTACGAAATAGTAGTAAAGCTTATTGGATGGATAAACCCTGTCGGTGAAACAAACACGGACAACGACAGATTTGAAAACCTCAAAGAATCGGTTGAACTTATTAACGCTCTAGTCTCTGACTTAGTGGCCGTTTCTAATTGCGAATCCGATCAACGAGCATCATTAAATGAGTTGGTCGAAGAGATCAAAGGTGCTATAGATGCCGGAAAAAGTTAAACTCTCTCTTACTGGTGGAACCGGGCTTTCTATGTCAGACTTACTTGACTGTCCCATGAAAGTCAAAAACAAAAAGGATGGGTGGATACGCAAGCTCACTCCCTTGTATTTCCTGGAAGGCTCGATTTTCCACTATGCTGCAGAGCATATAGTTGAGGGTGATAAATTCAAATCAATGAAAGAGGTAGGGGAGTTCATTAAAGAGACTTGTGGGGAGTACCAGGAGACTCCGGAGGGTGAGAGATTCATCAGTCCGGGACAGTGGACAAACCCGGACAGCGGACAAACTACAGTGTATGACGGGAAGGCCCTGCAGTATCCAAAGAAGATCCTCGTAAAAACCAACAAACCCTCACCTATCACAAAGGTAGAGAACATGGCAAAAAGGATCCCCCACCAGATAGCGCAGATACACCTGGCAAAAGCAGCCGGCAAATTCAAACTGGTCAGAGAGACTGAGAGGTACGTGCAGATCCCGGCTCTCATAGATCCGGAGACAAACAGTCTGGACGACTGGTCGAAGAGGATCCAGGACACAGGAATAGTATTCTCCGGCCGGATAGATCTTGACGAACCAACGAACCCGAAAGACTTTAAGACAACAGATCCTCAGAAGGCTAAAGAAATGGGAAGAGTGTACCGCACTCAGCTGACAACATACGGATACCTGAAGACGGTAGTAGACGGAGTGATGTCAAATGCTCCAGGGATCCATGCGTTCACAAAACACATCAGCTACAGTAAATATTTCTATGACGAAATAGAGCTCAAGGTAAAAGACTACATTTTGATCTACGAGCTGTTTAAGGCTGCCGGCAAGCAGTATATAAGGCTGTGCAACGTAGAGAAAAAGAACGCCAGGAATGGTACTTCCGATTGGAACGTACTCAAGACTGGGTTCCTGGCCAACGGGTGTACTGACAATTTCATGCAGAAATGTCCTTACTACTGTATTTGTTGGAAGGACAAATATAAATCGAAGAAGAAATGGGAAGAGGATGTCGCTAATTTGAGGAATACGAAATGAGTAAGCCTGTCAGGGAATGTAGAAACTGCAAGAGCGAAATTATCGGTTATATGTTCACTAGGTTTTGCGGTCTCGGAATGGCAAAAGACAGATATGGAGAAACACAAAAAGGACGCGTAAGTGAAACTATATTTACAGACGCTAAAAAATGCGACAAGTTCAATCCAAGAAGTTATTATTGTGGAAGCTTACTATAAAGGAGAACAAAAATGTTAATTAAAGACCTACCCCCCAGGCTATACGAACAAGGAAAAATCAAGATCGGGATGAAAGACAAAAAGATCCAAACAGGAAACTCCGGAAACGATTACCAGAGACCGGTCAAGGTGGACTATATGTTTCTCACTACGATGGAGAAGGACGAATATAACAACTTCGTAATCGATACAGAAATGACCAACCAGGTCCAGATCGAAGGAGAGCCGGGCAAGGCAAAATTGATAGGCCCTTGTGTCTTCCTCTTTGACGAACTCGAAAACAATATCTATTCTGCTTACTGCAGTAGATCCAAGAACTCTATTTTCTGCAGGGGAGACGGAGTTACAGCCAACAGACAAGAGGAGAATAAGGATGCAAAAGAAATTACGTGTAACCCGGAGACGTGCGAGATCTACCAAAAGAAAAGATGTAAGCCCACGTGTGTATTGTCCGTCGTGTTCCCCGATGCTCCAAGATCCGGAGGTTGTTATAAATTCAGAAGCTCCGGTTTTTATTCGGTGCAAGCTTTGCAATCAGGTCTTGCCTACTTCCATAAATGGACCCAGGGGGCAATGGCAGGGATCCCTTTCAATCTTAGAATCAACAAAGGTGAGGCGAATGTGGAAGGAAGGGCGATTTCGTACTATTTCCTTTCGATTGAACACGATGCGTCTCTGAGGATCCTCATTGAGTCACCGGCCCGGCTACAGATCCCGGAGAGTCTTCCTGTCCCGGACGTTGCAGAACAGGTTAAGATGCTCGAGGACGAAGCAGGAGAAGATCTCGATGAATTCCATCCCCAGCACAAGGTCACAGATACCGGCCTGGTCACTGATCTGGACGGAGACGTAGTGGACGAAATTGCGGATCCGGAACCACAAGGAGCTGGAGCCTTCAAGGATACTCCGGAACCTGAAAAACCGAAGGATCCCAAGAAAGAGGATCCTCAAAGAGAAAAGCTTCTGAAGGACGTTGAAGATTCAAGGGTAATGTACCTTAATCTTTTTGCCATGTCTGCTATGCCTGAGAAAAAGAAGGTTGAAGATCTGATCAAAGAAGTAGCTCCGAAAGCAAAATGTTTTAATGATATGACCAACGAAGAGCTGATGGAAACTGTCAGTATGTTCCTGGGCGAAATGGCTATAATGAGAGAGTATAAAGTTCCCATTACCGAAACGGAGGCCAGGAAGGACGCTCAGGATCCCCACGACGAAGATCTTCCGGAGGAGGACGAAGAAGACGGAAGGATCTACTAATGCCAATAAGCGTATTTGAGTTAGTAGCTTCGAAAATCAACCTGGTTGATTACATAAAAGAGTTCACGAACAAAGAGATCCGGCAGGAATCAGACAACGAGTGGAAGACTACCTGCTTTACCAACCCGGAGAGCAAAGGATCCTTTGGTATATGGTTCGGTGAAGTCAAGTGGCATTTCAAATGTTTCTCCTGCAGCTTCAGCGGAGACGTGATCGATCTTCACTCCTCGCTAAACAATCTCAGTATGGTTGAAGCGGTAGAGGACCTCGCTAAGAAGTTCGGGATCTCGATAGGAGCTCCGGAGTCAAGAGGCCGTAAGATGGATCTGCACAGCGGTAGAAGGATCGTTCAGAAGTATCTCCACAATACCCTGCTCCACGACAAAGAAGCAATGCAGATCCTGGACGAAAGAGGAACCACAAAAGAGGACGTTATCAAGTGGGGTATAGGGATCAGTGACGGCCATGTATATGATCACTTCAAGAATGAGTTCAGAGAATTCTTCAAAGGTCCTGAAGGGCCTATCCCGTTTCTGATCGAGATAGGAATAGCAGCTTCAAAAAATAACAACACTTACGACTTCATAAAGGAAGGCAAGCTCACTGTACCGGTAATGTACAGAGGCAACATTGCTTCATGGCACTTACACCGGCTACGTAAAGACGACACATCAACCAGGTACCAGATCCAAAAAAAGAAATGGGATCCGGAAGTTCTGTTCTTCAATCAAGAAGTAGCGGAAAAAGAGAATGAGTTCTTCCTGGTCGAAGGTGTGTTCGATGTTATACAACTCGAGAAGGCTGGCAAGAAAGCTGTAGCGCAGCTGAGCGAGTCCAGGGAGAGGATAAACTGGCTGAAGGACCTAAAAAGTATTGACGCTCACTTCGAAGAGTTAGGAATAACAAAGAAGATCCACGTATGCTTCGATCGGGATGAAAGCTTAGGCGGTCAGAAGATGGCCTCCAGGGTTTGTAATGCCCTGGCTCTATACCATAACATAATATTATATAAGCTTCCGATGGGACAAGATATTGATGAATACCTGGTTGCCGGCAAGTCTCTTGACGACATACCCAGGGAGCCTATTGTTCAGGAGCTCTCGAGAGTAAAGATCCAGAACGGAAAATATTGGTATCAGGCTCCGGGCAAAGATACAAAGCTGAAGATCCTCACAAATTTCGTGCTCGATCGGAAGTATATGTATATCGACGAAGATGGTAAAAAAAGCTATGATGTCTACCTTAACCGGGACGATGGTTATTCAGTGGGCCCCTGCAAATATGAGTCAAAGAATTTCACCACTCCGTTCGCATTCAAAGAGTGGCTCGGGTACTATGGGGATTTCTTCTTTGCCGGCAGCAATATTGAGATCTTTGAGCTGCAGAAGTTTCTACAGCAGAACACAGCTCCCAGGGCAATAATCAAGAAGGCTGTTTTCGGCAAGACAGATGAAGACCTTTGGATAGCTTCCAACGGAATAATGAAAGACGGGAAGATCATAAAAGCTGAAGAAGGTACAGATATTGTGCTGTATAAAGGAATCGATGGGGCCGAGGGAATCACCACTGCGCTAAAAAGTGACGATGTTATAAAATATGAGTTCCCGGAGGAGACATTTGAGGTCGATCAGATCCTGGAATACTTTCTACAATTCTGGCCTCCTCACATTGCGTACCCTATGCTCGGGTTCTCAACACTGTGCTATTACCACGACATAGTACGCCACGTCTACAGCAAGTTTCCCTCCGGATGTTTTCATGCTGATACTCGCGCAGGGAAATCATGTGCAGCCAAAGCTTGCGCTTCGCTTCTTGGATCCAGCAACGTAAGACCTTCCGGAGATCTCAGCACGATCAAAGGTGTAGCAGGTTTAATATCAACCATGTCTAACCTGCCTATAATAGTGAATGAGAATGACGAAGAGAAATTTGCCGGCCTGGTGAAGGCAACGTATGACGGAGACGTAGGGATCTTTAAGAAGTTTTCTCAGGACGCAAGCGTAGGTGGACGTGCAGTGAACACTACCCTGATCATAACGACAGAGCAGGTACCTCAGATCCCCTCAGTGATCAACAGAGTGATACCGTTTAACTTTTGGAACTTCGAGAAACCAGCTGACATAGAAAGTCTGCAGGAATTTGAAGATTTCGAACTGGACGGAATAACAAACAACAAAAATATGGGATGGATGAAAGCACTCAACGGCAGCAGCGGAGAGAAGACAATCATTGAAGACATAAAACATACTACCAGGACCTTCTTCGAGGCCAAACGATCGGTAGACATCCGGATAGTTCATAATCTAAGTTTTGTATTCGGGGCCCTGAACAATGCGTTCTTCCACCTGAAGCTGTTCAAGTCTCTCGAGAGGATCCGGGAGAAGTATAAGGACGATGAATCGAAAAAGGGGAAGAGATTATTTGAGAGAGCAAAGAAGCCAAGCGTAGAAGATCTTGCCAGCTACTTCACTGCACTGATCAAGGAGTACGAGTCACTTACCAATATCGAAAGCCCACTCAGGAACTTCTTCACGACAATAGAGCGTATGAATATCGAGGGGGATAAGCGTCTGGAGAAACACATCAAGTTCGGGCAGGAAGATACCGGTGAGAATTTTATGATCTTCCAGATGAAACACCTGGTCCCGTTGGTGAAGGAAAAGGATCAGCGATCGGAGAGGAAGCTACTGCTTGCTTCGGAAACAAGTTTGAAGAACGAGTTGAGGAAGAAGTTCAACGTTAAATCCGAGGTAGTTCGTATCGATAAGATCAAATCCTGCAGGGGATACAAGCTCCCACTGGATCTGTTAAAGAAAGAGCTCGGTGTTACCATACATGAATCAACAGAGCAGTGGAAGAGGGATAGTAATATGTATAACGAACCAAGTTCGGATGAAGTGCCTTTTTAGGGCAAGAAGAAAGTGAGGAAGTGATGGAAGAGAACGGAGCCGAATTAGTCGGATTGGGTCTTTTTTGTTTTGGGATACTTGTCGGTATGCCTATTGGAATGGTCATTACTGCTGCTATATTTTTTAGCTAAGGCGAAGCCGTCAGAAAGGATATGAATAATGGGAACTATATGTAAAAATTGTGGTTGCGTATCGGAACAGAGTGGGTTTCATAGGAAGTTTCAGGATGGTTGTTGTAGTAGTCCTGAATATGTAGATATGGACAAAATAACCGCCCTCGAAGCTGAGAATAAGGAACTGAAAGAAAATAAGATTATAGTTTCAAGAATGGGTGGCAAAACGAGAAAACACTTCGAGGAACTCGCAAAGAATTTATCTGATGGGAAGAAGGTAATATCGTTTGAGAATAATCATGTTATTTGCCCGAAAGATCATTATAATAAAATATCAATGACCTTTGAGGAGTATCAAGAGGCGAACAAGGAACTCCGTGGGAAGCTTGAGAAGGCTGAGAAAGCGTTGGATGTGATATGCGAAGAGGAAAAAGTAGTTAATCATTGTCAAAATAATTGTCATAAATGCGTAGCAGGAAAAGCCCTCGCAGAGATCGGGGAGAGCAAGGAAAAACCCTGTCCATGCTCATGCGAGCATTACCCTACCAAAGAACTGTTGGACGGATGCAGCGTAAACGATCCTGCAGATTGTCCGAAGGAGCAGGAATGAGTTGCATACATATAATCGGAAGATCCGGTAAGTGGTTGGTTCAAGGGGAAGAAATGAGATTTACATCAATGGATTTTGTTTTTAACTTCTGCCCTGTCTGCGGAGAGCATCTTACTCCTGAAGGCTACAAGATCCGCTACGTTAAAACGTGTCCAGTCTGTCATAAGCCCTGGGACACAAAGAAACACAAAAAACATGGCTGCGGAGCTATAACAATAAGCAATGGCTGAGGAGTAAAACGATGGCTTTTAATTTCAGAAGAAGAAGACGCGTAACAGAAGCAATGAAGAGAGCAGCTCTCAGCAAAAGGGTTAAAAAGGAAAGAGCCAAAACAAAAGCTTATACTGAATTCATGAAAGATACAATGAAGTTCGCAAAGGACTATGACTTTGGAGACGACAAAGATGAAAAAAAGATACAGGCTGAGGAGGAGTAAAGCTCTTGATTTCGTCTCGAAGATCTGGTTCTATCCAGGAGACGGAGCAAGAAGAAAATGGATTGCTTCTTTTTCAGATTATAAAGAAGCAGAGAAGTACAGACGCGGACGCAATAAAAAGGATGAAGTGCATGGCATACTACTTTGAAACTGACGGCCCGGCCGAAAGAAGAAAGCTTGATAGGTTCGAGGTAACTCACGAACGGAAGTTCATTAAGGCCATGAAAAAAGAAGGAGCTATCGCAAGGAAGCTCTATGAAATAGGATTTAAAAATCCATACGATATGTATATGTATAATGACGGGATCTGGCTACCGATTGAATGGAAAGCACTCAAGCCCCCGAACGTAACGTTCAGTCTGAGGACGTGGAGAAAGAAACAACCGCACCAGGAGGAGGGACTCGAGAAGGCGTTCCGGAAAGGAGCCCGGCCTATACTCGGAATCTTCTGGAAACAAAAGAAAGACGTTTGGTGGATGATGATAAGAGCTGAGGCTGTACCCAGGGGAAGCTTTTTGGATCCTAAAATTATGAAACGAGTTACTTGTTTAAAGGATATTATGAATGTGTGATCTTGACGAAAAAGAAATAATGGAGCGCGTGAAGTTTAAGCTTTGCGAGATATTTACAGCAATAGAAAACTCCATAAAAAGAAATAAGAGTTTATCTTATAAGTTCGTCCTTGAAGGAAAGATACAAAAAGGCACAAAAACATGGAATTGGAATGAGGCGTTCCAACAGCTCAAACAGATATTCGAAAAGGAGGCATCTTTCGGGGTCCCACAAGAAAGGATGTTCGACATGAATATAAAAAAGAACGATTGCATCGATCGAATTATGAAGGGAATAAAAGAACAGAATCATTATCTGTCAAGATATATGAGTGATCATAGAGAGGAAATGAGGCTTCAAAGAGCAATAGCCAGAGAGATCGAACAGTTTGGAAATGAAATTATTTTAGGGGAATCAATGTGCAAAAAGAAGAAGAACCAAAAGTCTGAGCTGTGGGTATCGATCGCCAAATACAAGAGCGGTATGGAGTACGTTAAAGCTCCCTGTCCATTTTGTAATAAGAAGAATTATGTCACGGTTCAGTTCCACGAAAACGGAAAAATAGATATGTTAAATGGTAATGTATGCGAGCATTATCACGGTGTATCAGAGAGGCATATTGTGTTTGAGGAAGCTCAGAAGGTATCGCAGCCTTCTGAGCCCCTCACGGAGCAAAGGAGCATATTCGATGAGTAAAAAAATACTATGGTTTGATGTAGAAACGACCGGACTGGATCCGCAGAAGAATGATCCGGTCCAGATTGCAGGCATGGTTGAGATTGACGGAGAAGTGATGGGGAGTTTTAACTATCACTGCCAGCCTATCAGCTTTGAGAATGTAAGTCCAAAAGCACTCGAGATCAACGGGCTTACTATGGAAGATCTCAAAGGGTTCAAACCGCCTGCAGAGGTAAAGGACCAGCTGACAGATTTCTTGTCCGGACACTGTGACAAGTTCGCGCCGAATGACAAGTTCTATCCGGCCGGCTACAACGCTCGGTTCGATGTGGACTTCCTGGCTGCATGGTTCACGAAGCTCGGGGACAAGTACCTCGGGTCCTGGTGGAATTGGAAGTACATAGATCCCCTTCCTCATTTGTTCCTGGCTGACTACAGGGGAGAGATCAGCCTCAAGAATTATCAGCTCAAGACAGTGTGTGAGAGTTACGGCATACCGCTGGACGCTCACGATGCCTTGTCTGATGTGAGAGCTACCAGGACATTGTGTGTGAAGCTGGGATTGATTGGGGAGAAGGCCAATGCCTCAGATTCCTAATGTTTCAGTCCGACCGGTAATATGTATGACCTGTTCGAAGGGGATTTTTACCGTGTCCCAGACCAACGTTGAGCCGGAGCAGATACAGACTATCGATCAAGTACCCATTGCAGTGCTTATTTGTATAGCCTGTGGCTCTTCTACTGCTTTAACGTACATTCGGGACAAGAGAATTGATGAAAAACAGCCTGAAAAACCTGAGAAGCCATGAGAGCCTCTCTAAGGCCGTTTGTATGTCGAACGTGTATAGGCTTGTCAGAACCGGTTAATCAACAGGATAATAGAATTCTGCTATCTTCCGGGCACGTTTAGAGCCTGATGCTCTAGCCCAACTCTTCAATGTGCTGCCAGTGATCAGTGGCACTGGCAGCACACCCCCCACTTCATTGTCGCTCAGACGCTTGTTGAACCAGTCTATTTCCCTCTTGATCGCCTGGAGCTCGTCCGAGTCTCCGTGGATCCTGGCCACCTTATATTTTGTACCCAGGAAGGATTTGTTCTTGCTCCAGTATGACATCAGCTCCCTGGCTGCGCTCTGCGATCGGTAATGCTTGGCCAGCTTCCGGGGCATGAACCCAAACATAGAGAGCCCTATCTCGTAAGCGTTCAAGCTCAGTGGCTGTCCCTTAACGTCCAAGACCGTATCTCCTCTGAACGTCGTGATCCCTTCAGAAGCTTGTCTGGCAGATCTGAAGAAGTCTGTCAGTACCCCAGGGACATGAACCCCCTCGAGCATTGCTTTATAGATCCTTCCCCTCCGGGCATCGTCAACTGTTTTCCCAAAGCTCCTGTACATACTTGACAGTGCGTTCTCTCCGAACAGAGGATCCGCAAGAGATAAAGGTCTCATACTCAGCTGGTATCTCATATCGATACCGGTCAGTCCGAAGAGTCCGGAGTCAAGCAAGTCTATTATAGCTGCGTTACCTCCAAGCGATTTCACCATTGCCCCCCGAGCGTCAGCTGCAGTCTTGAACCCGAACCATTCTTTTGCGCGTTCCCAAAATGGAAGAGTACCCAGTCCACCGAGCAGAGCTGACACTGCGTACAGCGCTGCCAGGGATCCGAACTTCTTCTCCATAGCCCATTTGAACTGAAGGCGTGTGATATGCCATCCGAACTTCTGGAACTGAAAGATAGGTTTGAGGATCCTCACCGGAGATCCGGCCAGTAATGCCGGAGGAGAATTCCATCCCTTGTAAACTACGTTTGTTTCCTGTGTCATTTCCATTGCTTCGGTCAGAGCTGCTTCGTTAAAATCTTCGCCGGTTGTCTCACTGTCTTTTGTCAGCATACGATATGAAGCTACGAACATGTGGACTCTGTTTCTCTGGTCCGACATTCCTACCCACTTCCCGGACTGTCCGACGAACCAAGAGTAAGCGTTCTTTGCTTTACCAATTACATCAGAAGCTTTCTGTGTTTTCGCTGCGCTCTTGAATACTTCGGAGTCAAGAGTTTCGTCTACTCCTCCTCTGTTGATAAACTCCACCATAGCAGCTGTCTCTTCCTGGCTCAGTCCTGATATGTTTTCACTATACCACTCAACATTCTTACGGCCGGGAGCGTTATAGAAATTGTAACTGAAGAACGGGATCCCTTTCTGGTTGACATCCTTGTGCGTCCGGACAATAGTTTTCAGGGCCTCTGCAGTAGAGATCGTTTTTCCGTCAGCTCTATTCTTGAAGTGATCAAGTGTGACCGGCAGTCCGAGATAGTAGTTCTGAAATTCGTTCCGGATAGAAAAAGGAACATTGAACCCGAGGAACTTTGTAAAGATAAAAGCAGAGATCCTTCCGGTGATCCGATCGATCTGATCAGAGTTATGAAGGAGATGATTTCTCAGCTGCTCTGCATACCTTCTGAGCTTTGGCTGTTCGTCTGAATTTATATCCGATACAGCATCGTTAAATATAAGAGCTGCGTCTCTCTTTGTTACCAGCCCGGCATACCCGGAGAGGTAAGATTGCAACACCGGCCGGAGATCGTTTACGGTGTACCCGAACGCTCCTCCTCTGGCCAGCTCATGCCTTCTCCATCCCTGGGCTTTGTCGAGGATCTGATATTCTTTCTTCAGCTGCTCGATCTTTGCCGCAGACTGAACATTTTTTCCTTCCTTCCGTTCGATCGACTGAAACAATGCGTCCAGTGCGTTACGTGCCGAGGCCCTGGTAGTATCTCCATCGAAGAGGTTTGTTGACTTATCATCTTTCCTGTCCTGGAGCCCAAACAGCTCATTGCCCTTCCGGATCCCCCCAGTTGCTAAAGACTGAAGAATTGCCTGGTGTTCCTTGAACTGTCCACTGTGAAATCTGACGTAAGATGTTTCCCCTGCAGCAGTCTCTCGCTGTACCATATCGGCCCATACATTTCCGTCTCCGTTTACCTTTCCGATCTCCCGGAGAGCTGTAAGTATTCCGGATCCTCCTCTGGCCATACTATCAGGAGTAATGTAGAAAGAAGCCTGGAACTTTCCATCCCACATGTGAGGGATATATCCCTTGCCGAACCAGCTCTCAATCTGATCATGCTGCCTTACAAGTTCATTGATATTTTTCTGGATCTGGTTGATTTCTGCCTCTTTGTCAGTCTCGGCCATGCGCGAGACCTCTTCAGCTACCAATTTCTTGATTGTGTTCTGTTCTTCGATCGCCACAACGTCCATAACTTCACGTATAGAACTGTACGCTCTGATCTCCGGATCCGTGTAGCCCCTGTTCTTCAGGACTGTAGGCGTGAACTCTTCTCCGTTTGCATCACCTTCCACTAGGAGACTGTCTACTCTCATCTGCTCTTCCGGAGACACATCGTTGTAATATGGTTTTACTACATCACCGAATTGCTGTATGATCTCAGATCTTCTGCGCTCTCTTTCGTACTGAGCGTTAAGCAATTTCTTTATCTGTGGAAACTTCTTCTGAGCAAAAGCCGGCAGCTCAAAGATTGACTGGATTAAGTTCATATCCTTTTTGTTCTGAGAGAAGGAGTGAAAGAATTCACCAAGCCCTATCTTTGTCATAAAGTTTTTAAATGTCCCGTGACTGTGTATGTTCTTGGTCGATACTTCTTTCGTAACAGTTGCGACAGGATCATCGTCTAGTGTTGCGAAGTATGATTCGTCTCCTTTGAATACAGGATTTTTCAGTGCGTTTCTGATGTTCCGGCCGGACTCGATATATTGATCGTAAGTTATGACCAATGATTCACCATCCGTCTCCACTACTATCTGATCTTTGGATCCCTCTGCATAAGCGTTGAGGTCCTCCTCGATCAGGCCGGCCGTCATATCATTCATGGATTTCATGTTGTAATTCAGCTGACCGATAACAGTTCCTTTTCCTACCCAGTCAGTTCCTTGCTCCGGATACTCGGAGTCGTGACTTGCGTAGACTTGTTTAGAACCCTCCGGGGTAAGGAAGCCTTTGTGAGTATATGCCTGATAATAACTATCGAGCATAGGTTTCCGAGCCTGCCGACTCACAGTTCCCTGTGAGATGTTCCGGAATACAGACTCGACACTATTGAAACCATTACCCCGGAAGATGTTCGCCACCGAGTCGAATAGACTCTTCACTTTTGTAAAGAGTTTCTCCATCGTTGACTCGTTCCCAGCATTGATAGCGTAACGAGAGTAAGCGTTTGCTCTCTGATTAAGGTTTCCTACACCCTGTGTGAGTGTACGGATCTCTGCCTGGGACAGCATCAGTGATTCTGCTACATGATATGCTTCATGGTGAGCTATTGAAATCGGAGCCTGGAACGCAAGCTCTACAAACGCCTGTCCGTTGATCAGGTTTGTCTTGCCGGCAATAACCTCACCGCTGTACTTATATCCTCTTTCGCGTTCAAAGGCTGCTTCGTCTACCTGGATGTTGCCGACCGGTGTAACAGCAATTATACTCTGAAGATTCTGAGGAAGCAGTTCTTTCCATGCCTTGAATGTACGCAGACCGCCTCCAGTAAACTGTTGTCTGGATCCTAACGCTCCGAACAGGACCTCTCCACCAACGACAAGGTTTCCCTCTTCGTCTACGAAAGATTCTTGATTAACATTTGTAATGCTATTCGCGTGAGCCATTAAAGCAACATATCCTCTTGTGGTTCCCTGTAAATCAGAGATGTCAGGATCGAGAAATCCCGACTCGGCTATCTCCTGCCATGTATCATGTGAAAAAGTTCCTCCTCCTTTTATTGTTCCTGCAACTTCTCCTGGCCTAACACCAGTCTGGCCGAACAATAGTTTTTCAAATCGTTTTTGTTCCGGTCCGGGAAGCAAAAAGTATGTTTTGTTCCAGAACTCATCAGAAACATCTTGTGAAGACACTCCGCGATCGTCTAGGTCTGAAAGTATTTCTCTTCCCTTTTCTTCCGACGCTTCTCTGAATATTGCACGTCCAATAATTTCGCCCATTATTTTTTCTGTTTTACTTCCTTCTTCAGCTCTCACTCTCTCAGCTTCTCGCTGAAATAATAGATCTGCTTCTGATTCTGAAGTTGGAAGTGTGGTTCCTTTTCCGGTGTATTCATTTTGAAGCGCAGTCTGCAGAGCTTGTGATTCGTTCTGGTCCCCAACCTGAAAATCAATAGTGGGATCTTCGTTTAATCTTTGTGCTACCAGGTCCGGAGACTCTCCTGTAGTTTTATCGAACAATCTTTTAAACGCTCCAGCTGGCATACTGTTCTTCATGGACTGAACATCCCAACCGGCAGCCTCAGCACTCGGTATGTTAATCTTTGTTTTGAGAACTCTTTCCATGTAAAAGGTTATCGGTCTTGTTACTTTCCCGATTACAGGTGAAGTTTTTGACAGCTTGGGTTTCACAACTTTGTTAAGCATAGCCTTCAGCTTACCGCTTATACCTTCATCGTTGTATTCATCAGTATTTGCATGCAGCTCGATAGCTCCGATCGCTGTTTGTGCCAGGGCTTTTTCATTGGCTTCAATGTCAGTGTATCCCTCTGACTTCTTCTGCTTAAACACTGAGTCGTAGATCTGCTTTCCGGAAACTATATTTCCACCACCGATATTAAATTGAGCGTTAAAGATTTCATCCTGTATGATCTTCTGGTTCTTTGGATCTTTAAGTGACTGCTTAAACTTGTTTTCGTAATTGTTTATTGCAGATGTGAACTTTTTAAGACTGCTCTCAAGTCCGGAGAGTATTCTTTTCTGCTTTGCAGGATCCTTGACTGTTCTCTTCACTCCCTCGATACGCTTCTGGATATTTTCTTTCAGCCTGTTCGAGTCATACAATCTCGAAGAAGCGAACCTGGTAGGACCAGCTCCTTTACCACCGAATCCATCTATGAGCATTTCCTCTACGAAGTTATTCAGTGCTGCAGCAGGAAGGTTTTTCAGTACATCCCAGGGATCCCCTGTTCGTATTGCCTCCCCAACCGAATCGGCCAGGGTCTCTCCTACGTCCGCAATACGCGAAACCGCAAAAGACTCAACCATTTTTGGAAGGTTAGACAGCACCTTTGATGTCGTTGGATTCTGCATTACCCACTTGGCCAGGGATCCCCCGGCAAGCAGAGCTGTGAACGTCCCGGCAAACATTCCGGCATGTTGCTCTACCGACTGCTGCTGTATAGGATCAAACAAAGCTGTTGATATATTTCTCGAGATAGCAAACTTCAAAGCGTGAGATACGGCTCCTGCTGTTTTAAAGGGCATAAACTTATATACGATCATGTGCCTGGCAAAGTGTCCCATCATGTTAGCTATGGATCCCCGAGCATACCATTTGTCTGTAGGGTTCCCTGCTTCGTCTACCATGCCGTCAGCTATTGCCATTCTCCTGATCAGCGGTTCGTCGTCAGGAGTGAGTGCCGGTATTAGACCGGTAGCGAATCTATGTATTAAACTGAAGATAGGAACGTCCCCGACCTTATGACTGTACACTGCTTCGGCCAGAGCGTTCGAAGCATCTTTGTACTGGTTCCGAATCAGGTTCGCGTTCTTGTCCCAATCATCAGCTTGCTCATTGAACCCGAGCATCCTTGAGATACCAGCTCCGGAGTTCCACATTCCTGCAGAGGCGTTAAGTAAAAGACCGGTTGCGATACCTTCTTTACCGCCCATGGTAACAGCGTTCAACAGCCAGCCTTCTCGTTTCGTATTGATGTCAGACATTGCCCTGTTGAAAGCTGTCTTCCTGATGTCGTCAACATACTTAACCGACTTCGGGAAGTCTTCCTGATACTTAGACCATCCGCCTTCATAAGTTTTATCGGCCCAATTAGACAGACCGTCTTCAAACTTATTAAGCAGGTTGAGTTTTACCTGCGCATCACCCTGGACCCACTTGTCTGAGTCGGTGATACGGTCCACTTGTTTTACAAGCGGACTGATTACGCCTCTCCCTCTAAAAAGCGGAGACATGTTTTATCTCCCGGCTGACTGCGTTATGATGTCGTCTATAAGGTCCGGAGCTGGAGCATCTTCATCTTCTGTGTTTACCAGTCCCGTTGTTTCAAGCACGAGTTTTTTTAGGTCTATATCTGGATTGTTTATTATTTTTAGGGCCATCGACTCGATTTTGGTTATATTTATCTTGCTTGCTAGTTCTGGAGATTTCTGCACTAATTGATTAGCTATAAGGTGAGCAAGTTGAGCTGGTGTTTTTGCCAAATTTCCAAAGCCGGCAGAAAGAAAGCCTCCTTCGGTTGTAAATTCTTTATTCCCAAGAGCGTCAACCTTTGACTCGAATGTTTTTTCGTTTGCCACCCGTCGCATTTCTCTCTGAAGTTTTCCGAGAGAGCTCCTTATAAGCGGTATTCCTTCTTCCTTTTCTATGTCTTGTTGCTTCTTTATAATATCAAGACCTCCTTTTGTGGCTTGTGTGGTTTTTAAAATAGCATCGAGATATGCTTTGTTTGCAAGTCCGGCACGTTTAGCTCCGCGATCAACAGTTTCGGCTGTTGACTTGAATAAACCAATAGATACCTGTGGAGGTATTCCCAGCTTGTTACCTCTTTTGATCACGTCTGCTAAAGCGGCTCTCTCATCTGCCGGGTCACTTGGATCCGAAAGACGCTTGAATGTATTGGTCAGCATATAGGAAGATAACTGTCCCTGTTTTGCAAACTCATCCCTCTGTGCTTCGTTCCGTAACAGATCGAACTGCAGCTTGTTTCCTGTCTCAAAGATCCTTTGAGCTATTTTCGCGTTTGGATGTTGTGTTCCCTCGCTCATTATCTATCCCCTTAGAATATATCTAAATCAAAAAGTTGATCTGCCAGAGCTATTCCACCACCGATCCCTGCTCCGATCCCTGCTCCTGTAGGACCGAACGCGCTACCTACACCAGCGCCTCCAGCAATACCCTTGAAGAGATTCTCTCCGAAGCTTGCATCGTCAGCTGGTGGATCTATGTCTGCGTTGATCTGGTTCTGCAGGGCAGCCCATTGGCTAAATATATCCTGCTGCCCCTGGAATAGATTTATAGCACTGCCTATTCCACGTTCGAACGCACCGGCAATCCCTTGTTCAAAGAAAGAACTGTCAAGCATACCCTTCTGGCCGAACTGGTTTGCCAGGAAGTCAGACTCGAGACTTGCGAAGTTTGACGCAGCGTCTCTTATCCCTGGGGCCAGCTGACCACCTTCACTTATCAATGAAGTTGGAGCGAAAGCTGTAGTACCTTCTGGACCTGCTACTGTATTTAAAAACGGATTACCTGTCGTCATCTTTTTTCTCCTCTTCCATTGTGGTCATAATAAACGCATTCATCGGACTCATTCCACCGATCTGAGGCATGACATCTTCTCGCAAAAGCTCCGCCATTTCTCCCTGCATAAAGTTTGAGACTCTACCAGGTAGCATCCGTGGAAGACTGTTAAATTCCGGAAGGATCTTTTTGATTGCGTTATCAAAATTAAAAATATCTACCTGGTTCTGATCAACCACGTAATTTTCTCCCTGAAGTAAGAGCGTCTCTCATTGCCTGAGCGAAACCAACCTGTTGACCTCTCCTTCTTTTCGCACTGTCTCTTTGCCCTTTCATATTTATGTACGTTGAGATAGTAGCTAAAATCATAGCAGGTTTTGAGTTGCCGGTCAGCGCAAGCATACCAGCTACCGCAGTACCAAAACCACCGGTCTCTTCAAGTGATGATGGTTGACCTATGCCTGCTTGTATCTGTCCGAGACCAGCTCCAAGAAGCTGTAGTCCAGTTGCCTTATCTTGTGCACTGGGTTTGAAACCAAACGAACCAGAAGTATCTTTGTCCTCTTCTCCGATATCCGTAATGTCTCCTATTGTTGACTCATCAAAAGGAGAAGATCCTCCGCCTAATACGTCTTGTGTCGCAAGAGGCTGTGGTGTTCCGGCAGGAAGATCTGGTGTTCCTACTATTTGATTCTCCGGACCTCCAGAAAAAAAACCGCTTAACTTACCCAAAAGCCCTGGTCCAACGCTGCCACCAGAAAGAACAGCATCTTCAGCGGTCGGGAAGAATTTGCTTATAGTCTCTTTGCCTCCGACTCCGGTTTCGGTTGGTATTATTTCGCTAAAATTAACGTTAGACTCAGCTCCGGAAAAGTTCTTCTGGAAATCTTCTCCGAGAGTAGGTCTTGATCCAGCAGGATTAAGGAAAGATCTTCCATCGATGGTGAGATCTGAAAGCTTTGAGTTTACTCCGGGCAGCTGGCTTGTTACGTCTTTTGTGAAATCATAACCAGCGTCTACCAGTCTCTTCTGTAACTGATCTTTACTGAATTTTCTTATATCAACCATTAAAAATCCTCCTCTGTCGTTAGTCTCTTCTCCAGCGGTCTCACTTCAGCAACTACATCTTTGATCAGAATGTATGCCGGGTGAGTGGAATACTTTATATTATTAAATTTAAAATAGACCTGTAGGTATCTACAGTCTACATTCATTTCTTTTTCAATCAGCAGATTTAACGCTCCTGCAGTATCTGTTATATCTTCTTTCGTGAACGTTGCTTCTGCTACAGCTGTCTCGAGGTCCTTGTAGAACACAAACGTAAAATCAATCCCGTCTCCAGCAGATCCTCCAACACAATCGATAAAGAACAGGATCCTCTCGAGACTGAAGTTCTCACCCCACTTGATCATCCCGGACTTTAGCTCCGGAGTGAGGTAGTCAGTTGCGTTGATCGTTGTATGAGATCCAGCTCCATCATCCCTTGTCATAAGGAGATCGTCCTTCACTTCTTCGGATCCAGCGTGAAATCCCTGTCTTGCTATCTCGTAGTATCTGGTAACTCCTGCAAAATTATGGCCGGTCTTAATATAGTACGTTCTGTACAGGGCTCCGTAATGCTTGTAAAACGCAGTCGTGATAGGAGCTGAGACTATATCATCTGATGTATTGACCTCATGTTCCATCTCGTTCGATTCTTTCCACCGGAACCATCTTCCCTTGAAGATGTCCTCCTCTGAGTCGAAGTACACATCACAGGCGTATATATAGCCGTTAGAGGTGGGAAGACCGCTCGAAGAGTAAGGGAAGCTTATCAGGTACAAGTCTCCGTGAGCGACTCCTGAGACCTCATAGAAGGTATAGGTATTTGTGTTGTCAAACGGTATGTTCTTATCGAACATGTATTCATCGGTGATATCCGGGAACTTCTTCAGGTTGAACTTGAAGTGAGGTATATATTTACATTTATATTCTATGCCATCGAACCCACCATAGATTATCCCACCGTTGGTAGTCCGTATCGATAGCGGTCTGGCCGGGATGTCAGCTCCGACGAATCTCACATCGAGAGTATTTACATCACCCTGGATCCCTGACTTACCCAGGATAGAATAAACTCCTCCATCGTCCTTGAATATATACAGTGTACTTGCCCCCTCAACTTCTGAGTAGTCGGGACCTTCAGCGATTGCTACGTTGTTTCCTTTTGAGGGATTGATTTCTACTCTGCCGGCAGATCCCTGAAACCAGTCATTGTCTATGTCGGTATAGTCACACCTTATAGCTCTACATCCTTTTACCCTGGAAGTTTCGAGAAGTTTTACATTCCCATCCGCATTAACGTTTTCTTCTGGATCCAGGTCTACTATGTAGTCAGTGTTTAATGTGAGGACCTGCCAGATCTCCTTGTTGAAGTGTGCCTCGTTAAGACTGGCACTTACACCATAATCAAAATTAGAAGTAAACTCTAACTTGATCGCATCTGTATGAGTTACTGTAGTCGGAGTTATAACTGCATAAGAATTTACAAGAGGCTCAATCAATATCAACTCGAGACTTGTGGATAATCTATTTACTCTTTTTATCGCTACAGTTTCCGAATTGCTTCCGTCAGATATAGTAACCAAATTGCTTACAGATGTGTTACTTTTAGAAGTTCCGGAAAGGAATGTCTGAGAAGCTTTATCTGTCGTTGAAAAAGAACTTTCGCTTATTTTAACAATACTAGCTCCAGCACTTACGTTTTCAGTTATACGAACATTTGCGAAGCTTATTCCTGAAGTTTTTATTTGTGCTGGACTCCATGAGTTTTCATTCTTGGTTGGAAACCATTTATCTCCCACAGCAAACCTGCCAAGATTTCCTCCCTCAACGAAACAATAATCCACACCATCTATAATAGCGAAGCCGTCTGTCGGGAAGAGAGCTGCTGTGCTATAGAAAAGAGCCTCAACCTGGTCAACACTTGTTATGGGCCCGAACTCAAGACTCTGCCATACGGCCCATGCTTTGTTAAGCGGAATTTCAGTATGAGATGTACCGGTACCTATAGTGAACTCCCTGGTATCACCCCAAAAAATTGTATCCTTTACAGAGATTACCCACAGCTGTCCATAGCGAGGGATCATCTTCAGTACCGGAGAGAACTTCGATCCCAGTTGAGTAGAGAACCGGACCTTCTGTGTGAGGGTCCCGTCAGCTATGTTTACCTGGTAAAGATAATCTGCTGTATAGACAAGAAACTGAGAAGCAAACCATACTACTCCTCTGAAATCTTCACCGGAAGCTGCAGCTCCGATCAAGCTTGAAGTGGCAGTTTCGAACTTTGCCCCCGTAGCGGAATCACAGATGCCACCCTTTTCGAAGATCTTGACTTTTCCGG
>SDBT01001086.1_pt1 | contig 46608 bp, 40 predicted proteins | sample 2277101 | NCBI WGS metagenome assembly SDBT01 (sample SAMN10404973, study PRJNA504765) | marine sediment metagenome | isolation source: marine sediment core GS10_PC15, 103 cmbsf | place: Arctic Ocean: Southern Knipovich Ridge | collected 2010 | reverse complement strand
AAGTTGACTCCAGCTACACTGGACATGGCACCAAATGAAGTCGCCATTTGCTAACTCCGCGTAGCGGCGGGCCTTGTGTCCGCCGATGATAAGGTGGGAGACAAGCCCCCACCCTACGCGGGCTAGAATAGTTGCCTTTTGGGACAACCTCTCCACATCTGCCTCGGCGCGAATCCCGAAAGGCTCTATAAATTGGGAGGGTCACCAACTGTTTCCGCTTGCACAATTTGCAGCCTTACATCGTCTACTATTAGATTTGACAACAGAGAAACAATCTGTATATTCCGCCGTGCTCAATATGCTAAAGCATCTGAAAATCCGGTTTCTGCTGACGCTTCTGGTGAGTGTGGTTCTCGACTACCGGCTCGCGGAAGCACAAGCGTCGGATGACATTTTTCGTGTTGACAGGATAAACGCTCTGGTCACCTTCGTGCTTTTTTCAATTGCCATTTTGCTCTATATCAAATGGGCGAAAGAAGGTAAGCCGTTGTTTATTCGTAAGATTGCAGGTCTGGATGCGGTCGAGGAAGCCGTCGGTCGGGCTACCGAGATGGGGAAATCCGTGCTCTTTATTCCCGGCATACAGGAAATCGACGACATTGAAACGATCGCCGGCATCTCGATTTTAGGTCGCGTGGCAAAAATAACCGCCCAATATGATACCCCGTTGGTAGTACCGGTGCGTTATGCGATGGTGCTGGCCGCTGGTCAGGAGGTGGTTGAGCAAGCGTACATCGAAATGGGAAAACGCGATTCGTACGATAGAGATATCGTTCGCTATGTTGCCGGAGAGCAGTTTGCCTTTACTGCAACCGTCAACGGCATGATGATGCGTGACCGACCGGCAGCAAATATTTATATGGGCGCCTTTTTTGCCGAGTCACTGTTGCTGGCTGAAACCGGAAACGCCGCTGGCTCGATTCAGATAGCCGGCACGGCACGGCCGGAGCAATTGCCCTTTTTCATTGCCGCCTGCGACTATACTCTGATGGGCGAGGAACTGTATGCCGCCTCGGCCTACCTCTCTCACGAACCGTTGATGCTGGGCGGACTTAAAGGGCAGGATTTGATGAAGGTACTTATCATCGTATCGATCATCATCGGTGTTGTACTAATGACGTTGGGTTTCGGCGATGCTTTCCGCAATTTGTTTAAGGCCGTGTAAATGAAAACCATTGTTCCGGTTATTGTTGCCTTTCTGGCCGGCTTTGTAATGATCGTATCCTTCTTCTTCAGTCCGGAGAGAACATTTCTTGGCCGGATTGAATCGGAAGTGCTGGTCTGGGTCACAATTGTTGGCGGCTTTACGCTTCTCCTCGGAGTGGTATCGATAACACGGGTAAACTGGCAAGCTGTGCGAATCAAGAAAGAGGGGTGGGGTTACAATCTGTTTACCCTCCTTTCTATTTTCGTGATGGCCATCCCAGCCATACTCCCGGCTTCGTGGTCGCCCCTTTTTGGCGACGCCGAAGGCTCAATATACGACTGGCTGTTTTTCCATGTCGATTATCCGATGATGGCCACAATGTTTGCTATGCTGGCCTTCTACATTGCTTCGGCGGCCTATCGCGCCTTCCGCGCCCGTAACCCGGAGGCCACTTTGCTATTGGTTACCGCCACCCTGGTTATGCTCTGGCGAATACCGATGGGCGAGGCGTTCTTGATACAGGTTGGAGATACCCTCCTGTTTGGTTACAGTCTTCCTGAATTGATTAATACGTACATAATGAACGGCGCCAACCTGGCCGTACAGCGCGGGATTCTGATCGGAGCCGCGCTGGGGGCAGCCTCGATCTCGCTTCGGATAATGCTGGGAATTGAGCGCACCTACATGGGAAAGGGATGACCTCTTGAATTTCTGGGATAAATTAGGAACCCTGGATCGCCGCTGGATCTACCTGCTGGTGGCTCTCTCGGTCATCTTTCCTATGATCGTACCGATGTCGTTCAAGATCAGCATAACGCCGGAAGCGCGGCAGTTGTTTGAAGCCGTAGACGCATTGCCGGACTCATCGGTCGTGATGCTCACCTTTGACTATTATCCCTCCACGGTCGCGGAGACCGAACCGATGGCCACCGCCGCCCTGCACCATCTGTTTCGTAAGCACTGCAAGGTCGTTACCATGACCACTATTCCCCTCGGCGGGCCGTCGATGGCCGAACGGGTGACCCGCACTATCGCCAGAGAATACAACAAGGAGTATGGAGTAGATTTCGTCAATCTCGGATATAAGGCTAACTGGGTGGCAGTTCTCAAAGGGATGGGTACTTCGATTGAGGCCATCTATCCCGCCGATAACTCAGGCACCCTGCTTTCAGAGTTACCGCTGATGGCCACGGTCAAGAACTACGACGACGTAAGCTTCATCTTTATCGTCGCTGACAATGACATTGTCCAAAACTGGGTCTCAATCGTCAATGCGCAGTACGGAACTCCGATGGGTGCCGGAGTCACGGCCGTCGGCGCACCGAAATACTATGCTTTTGTCGGTTCGGGGCAGCTAACCGGGCTTCTGGGGGGTATGAAGGGCGCCGCCGAGTATGAGTTGCTGGCAGATGCGCGAGGTTTGGCGGAAAAAGGAATGGGGATGCAATCGCTGGCACACCTGGTAATTATTTTGATGGTCATTGTTGGCAATATTTCCTTTTTCGCCGGGCGATGGTCGCAGAAAGGAAAGGTTAGGTGAGCTCGGTAGAGATTATCCAAATCTGGGTAGCCGCCTTTTTCACACTGGCGATCTTTTCCTTTCTCTATAAGGACAACCCGTTCTATAAGCTGGCCGAACATATCTTTGCCGGTCTGTCGGCGGGGTACTATGTCGGTCTCATCTGGAAGGCGGTCATCATCCAGCAGTTGTGGGACCCGATGCTGGCCGGAAGCTGGTGGCTGGTCATTCCGGGGATTTTGGGCATGCTGATGTTCGCCCGTTTGTGGCCGCGCATTTCGTGGGTGTCTCGAATTGCGCTCGCCTTTGTCATGGGCAATACCGCCGGAATATTCCTGATCACACAGCTTCACGGCATCGTCCTACCGCAGATGCAGGCTACCATGCTGGCTCTGGGTGGAACCGACGGTTTCTCGTCCGCTTTGCTGGCGATAGTGGTCGTCGTCGGGGTAATTTCCACCATGATATACTTCTATTTTTCCAAGGAACACACCGGCGTGTTGGGCGTTACCGCCAGGGTGGGCATCTGGTTTATCATGGTGTCGTTCGGCGCTCACTTCGGGTATACGGTGATGGCGCGTATCTCGCTGCTGATCGGCCGTGTCTATTTCCTTGCCGACCAGTGGCTGCCGTCGTTTTCCCAGTTGTTTTAGTCGCTTAGGCGAAGTCCGCGCCGGGCAACTATGTTCACATCAGACAAGGCTTAACCCTGCGAAGTTTCGTTTTCGCCCCCTAATACACCACCGCACAATCAATTACAGGCTAAGCTTTCCAGCCGGCTGACCGACAATATAATTGTAGCGCAGGTCAGAGCATGTTGCGGCAGGTGATAGGGTGGAAGAACCCTCCAACCGCCTTAGCTGACCCAACTGACCTGCTGGGGGCAACGAACAAAAACAGACGAATATGTCGATGGGGGCTGAGTTCAGAATATGAGACGCAAACTCAACTTGGGGTTTTTAGCAATTATTCTGCTGCTGGGGGCGATTTGTGTTCACACTTTATTGAGCAGTAAGAGCGTGCAGGGACTTTTTAGCGACCTGCAATATGACATTATCCCCGGCGCAATTGCAATGACTAAGATAGAATATGAAGCTGTTGAGATAAGAAACTGGACATTTACCTACGCCATGAGAGGTAATGTCACAAGAGACGGCAAACCGATAAAAGAGTGGTTACAGCAGCGATGGGCGGACCTCGAAAAGGATGCAAGAGAACATCTTGAACGGGGGCATCAGGTTGTTGAAGGAGAGCAGCAGGCTGCTCAAGCAATAGTGAACTTATCACAAAAGCTCGTGTCCGTAAGCGCTGAAGTTATTGACCTGAAGGATCAGGGTGCTGGAGAAGACGAGTTGCTTGAAAAAATCAGAAAAGAGTTTGGGCCCGTATTTTACCCTCTGAGAAAAGTGCTTAATGAACGTGCAACGGCACATCTGAATGAACTATCGGCGGCTGAAACCAGAGTTTACGACCAACACAATGCCAACATCAGATATGTTATTGCGTTCGGCATTGCAGCTACGCTCTTGGCTTTACTCATTGGAATAATGGTGGACAGACTGTTTGTGAGACACACCACCGAGCGCAAGCGGGCCCAGGAAAAGATTGAGCATCTCAATGCCGTGCTCAAAGCGATTCGGAATGTCAACCAGTTGATCACCACAGAGAAGGACCGCGACAGACTGATCAAGAAGGCTTGCGGACACCTCGTGGAAGCTCGAGGCTACCATAGTGCCTGGATTGTGCTGTTCGACGAATCCGGCGGGCATATCTCCAGCACTGTTGCCGGTCACACCAAAGATTCTCTACCGCTTGTTGAAAGGTTCGAGCAAGGCAGGCTTCCTCCTTGCTGGCAAGGGGCGACAATCCGAGACGGCTTATTGGTTGTAAGGGATGTCTCCGAGGCTTGCTCGGAATGTCCACTCTCTATGCAACCCAGCGCACCTTCAGCGATGGCCGTTCGACTGGAATTCAGAGGGAAAGCATACGGGATGTTGGGTGTATGCATGCCCGCTGAGCACGCTAACGATACTGAGGAACAAGAGCTATTCATGGAGGTAGCCGGGGATATCGCCTTCGCTCTCCACGCCATGGAGGGTGAGGCTGAGCGCAAGCGAGCGGAGAATAGAATCCGGGAGCATAATGAATTCCTAAACAATGTAATTGAGGCTCTCAGTCATCCTTTTTATGTCATCGATGCGAATGATTACACCATCAAGATGGCCAACTCCGCCACAGGCTTTGATCGTACGTCGGAGGGTATGACCTGCTATGCGCTCACTCATAGGAACACCGAACCATGCAACACCACCAAACACCCCTGTCCACTTAGAGAAGTAAAGAAGACCAAGAAACCAGTGATCGTAGAGCATATCCATTATGACAAGGAAGGCAATCCGAGAGTCTATGAGGTTCACGGGTACCCCGTTTTTGATGGCGAAGGGAATGTTGTTCAGCTCATTGAATACTCTTTTGACATCACCGAGCGCAAGCGAGTGGAAGAGGAACTGCGGGAGAGCACCCACGACCTTGGCGAGCGTGTGAAGGAGCTGGACTGTCTGTATCGGTTTTCACAGCTCACCGCGGATCCTAACAGGTCGATTGACGAAGTCTTGAGCGAACTAGTTGAGCTGATCCCGCCGTCATGGCAGTATCCCAACATAACATGTGCGAGGATTGTCTTTGAGAATCGAGAGTTCCATACCCGCGATTATCGTGAGACACTGTGGAAGCAGTCAGCTAACATCATCGTCTCGGGGCAACAGGCGGGGACGTTAGAGGTTTACTACCTGGAAGAAAAGCCGGAAATCGATGAGGGGCCATTCTTCAAAGAAGAGAGAAACCTGATTGAAGCACTCGCTAGCGAAGTTGGAAAGTACATCGAGCGCAAGAGGGCGGAGGAGGCGGTGCGGGCGAGCGAAGACAGGTACAGAACGCTAGTTGAAAACCTCCCCCAAAGGATATTTCTCAAGGACAAGGACCTTGTTTATGTCTCGTGCAATAAGAACTATGCTCAGGATTTAGGAATCAAGCCAGATGAGATAGGTGGGAAGACTGATTACGATTTTTATCCTAAAGAGTTGGCTGAAAAATACAGGGCAGACGACAAAAGGATTGTGGAATCAGGGAAGATAGAGGATATCGAAGAAAGATATATCCAGGATGGTCGAGATATTTGGGTGCACACGGTCAAAACACCAATCAAGGATGACAAAGGGAACATCGTCAGTATACTGGGCATTTTTTGGGACATCACGGAAAACAAGCGGGCGGAAGAGGCGGTGCGTGAGAGCGAAGAGCGGTATCGTACGATCTTTCAGACGGCCAACGACGCTATCTTTCTGATGGACGGAGAGTGTTTTACCAACTGCAACCGGATGACCTTGAAGATGTTTGGCTGCACCAAAGAGCAGATCATTGGTCAGCCGCCGTACCGTTTCTCTCCTCCGCAGCAGCCCGACGGTCGGGATTCCAAAGAAAAAGTGATGGAAAAGATCACCGCTGCCCTGGATGGGCAACCGCAGTTTTTTGAGTGGCTGCATTGCCGCTATGACGGAACCCCCTTCGATGCCGAGGTCAGCCTGAACAGGTTGGAACTGTCAGGGAACTACTATATCCTGGCCGTGGTGCGCGACATCACCGAGCGTAAGCAGGCAGAACAGGAGCTCAGAAAGCTTTCCGCGGCTGTTGTCCAGTCGGCCAATATGACTGTCATTACAGACACCGAAGGAATCATTGAATATGTTAACCATCAATTCAGCCAATTGACCGGCTACAGCCTCGCCGAAGCCGTCGGCAAGCCGGTCAGTATCCTCAAATCAGGCAAACAGGGCTCAGAATTCTACCGGGACCTTTGGCAGACGATCAAATCCGGCAAGACCTGGACTGGGAAGCTGCAAAATCGGCGGAAAGACGGTAATATCTACTGGGAACGCAAGACCATCACCGCCATATTCGATGAAAACAATCGCATAGTCAACTTTCTGTCAATCGGCGAGGATATAACCACTGAAATCATCACGCAGCAGAAGCTGGTGGAGGCTGACAAGATGTCGGCTGTCGGGATGCTGGCGGCCGGGGTCGCTCACGAGTTCAAGAACTACCTGGCCGGCATAATCGGCAATGCCTCCTTTGCTCTCACCGAGCTGGAAGAAGAGGGTGGTCTACAGCTGGCTCATGAGACTCTGTCAAAGATTATTGAGTATGGCGAAAAGGCGAACGACGTCGCTATGTCCCTGCTGAGTTACTCCAGGGCCAAGCCGGAAGAGTTGAATCAAGAGGATCTCAAAGAGATTATCGGAAATGCCATTAGGTTAGTGGAGAAAGAAATAGGGAACCTCTCGATTGAGGTTGTTACCTACTTTGAGGAGGTCCCCGAAGTAGAAGTCTCCACCAGCAAGATCCAGCAGCTATTGCTGAATCTCCTCATCAATGCTCAACATGCCATCAAATCCAAGGGTGTCATCACGATCGCTTTGCTGGCCGAAAGCGATCACGTCATGATCAAAGTGAGCGATACCGGGGTCGGTATTCCCCCCGATAACCTAAGTAAGATATTCGATCCCTTCTTTTCAACCAAGGGTGTCTGGGGCAAGGATGAAGTGGTCGGTACCGGGATGGGTCTGGCGATCTGCCGTAACATCGCCCGTGACCACGGGGGTGATCTGACGGTCGAGTCTATCGTTGGGGTGGGAACTACTTTTACGCTGACATTGCCCATGAGCTACAATGATGAAACAGCATTGGTGGAATCACTGAGTAAGAAACGGGAGCTCAAGGTATTGATATTCACTCTGGACAAATCAATTGTCAGCCATTATTTCAAGCAGGCGTGTGAGATCAATGCCAGGATGATGCTCATTGACAATATGACAAAGCTTCCCGATGAGCTTCTCCAAGCTGCTGACCTGGTCATTTGCGACGCCAAGTTCACGGGCAAGATCGAATTATACAAGATGGTAGAGACCTGCCGCCGCCTGCAGGTTCCATACGTGATGATAAACTGCGGCACGATGGAGTACCAGTTGGCCGACCTCTTCGAAAGCTCATCGGCAAGTTTCAAGCAGCTCCCAGACTTCTCGCGGATTATCAGCAGCGCCGTCACTCGCCGCCCTTCTACGGTTTCATCCTGATCTTGGGGCAATCCCTGCGCCAACGACCCTGTTCTATTGAAGGCAGGAACAGTCTTCGGTGGATGGCAAGTCTCGGAAGAGGCTGTGACAGAAGTTGGTTATGAGGTCTCGCGTAGGGTGGGGGCTTGTCCCCCACCACCCAGCCGGCAGGGGCAAGCCCTGCCGCTACGCGAAGTTAGGCACGAGTAGTTTGAAGTAAAGCTTGGTTCCAAAGGAATACAAACATGTTTTGTCACAACCTCCAGAGACACCTGCTTTTGACTTGAAAGACGGTACTACAAAACCGGGGAGCGTCTTTATGCACTCACCTTGAGTTGCTTGGCACCGAGCGGCTTGAACGTCAGCGCCTTGGTGGGGCAGAAGTGGGCGCAGACAGGATCGCCGCCGCACAGGTCACACTTGACAATCATGTTATGCTGGCTGTCCAGCAAGGTGCAGCCGAACGGACAGGCGGCCACGCAGGCCATACACCTGACGCACTTCTCCTGATTAAGCTCAACCGCCCCCGTTTCGGGGTTCAGTCTGAGGGCATCAACCAGGCAGGACTTGACGCAGGCGGGGTCATCGCACTGCAAACATGTCACCGGAATCCACAAATCCTTTATCCCGCTATCGAGGACAATTATGCGGCTGTGACCACGTTTACCGCCCACCTGATGAGCAAAAGAGCAGGCCAACTCACAGGTGAGGCAGCCGGTACAGAGGTTCGGGGTCACAACGAACACTGAATTCATGGCACCACCTCCCGTGACCACGAGGCGATTCTCCCCATCGTCTGCGCCAGCTCTTTGCGGTGACATTCATCGCATATCTCAAAATAGCTCATTGGGATTTCTCTCGACTCGCTGAGGGCTTTGGCAAACTCTTTGGTGATGGTTTTCTTGCCGCATCTGGCGCAGGAGATAAGCTCAAACTGCTTTTTCCAAATAGTGCGGACATTGCCTTTATCCGTGAACTCAATGACATTGGTGGGGCAATTGAGAGCGCATGAGAGACAACCGACGCAATCCGGGGGCGCCTCGTCGAGGGGCGGGGCGACCTTCTTGCCGTGGCCGCGCCCAACCGTTGAGATAGCGGCAAATCCCATCTGGTCACAGATACGGGTGCACAAGGCGCAGAGAATGCAGTTGTCGCCGTCGGGGATTTCTTCGTAGCTGGTCTTGGTAATTCCGTATTCTTCGGCCAGTTGTCTGATTTCCGGGGAGTTAGGGCAGCGGGCGAGCTGGAGATCAACAAGCGTCCGGCGCAGTTGCACCACTTTGGGGGAATGGGTGCTGACAATCAGATCATTCTCGACCGGGTAGAGACAAGAAGTAACGAAGTTACTCCAGCCGTCCCATTCCTCCTTGGTGATCTCGACCGTACACAGGCGGCAGGCGCCGAACGGCTCGACCGCTTCGTGATGGCAGGTGGCTGGGATTTCTATCCCTTCCCGCCTGATAACAGCTAAGAGCATCTCGCCTTCGCTGGCCTTGACCACTTTTCCGTTTATCGTAAGATGCAGCATCTTTCTCATCTACGTCACCTCAATCGCGTCCCGCGTACAGACCGCAAAACAGGCGCCGCATTTGTCGCATTTATCTTGGTCGATAACGTGGACCTCACCTTTTTTGCCGGTGATGGCTTCAACGGCACAGGCCTCAATGCAGGCCAGGCAACCGTCACACTTTTCGGCAATGACATCATACCGGATCAGCGCTCGGCAGACGCCGGCGGGACAGCGTTTCTCCCTGATATGGGCCAGGTACTCGTCTCGGAAATACTGTATCGTGCTCAAGAACGGGTTGGGCCCGGACTTGCCGAGACCGCACAGCGACCCGATGATTACCATCTCCGAGAGTTTTTCCATCTTTTTGAGGTCTTCCTCAGTCGCTTCCCCTTCGCTGATCTTCACCGCCAGCCGGTGGAGTTGGTAAAGGCCTTCCCGGCACGGGGTGCACTTGCCGCACGATTCGTCAACCAAGAAGCCCAGGAAATACTTGGCGAGATCGACCACGCAGGTGCGGTCGTCCACGACAATCATGCCGCCGGAACCCATCATGGAGCCGGCCTCGGTGAGAGTATCAAAGTCGACCGGGAGGTCAAGTTTCGATTCCGGGAGGCATCCGCCCGACGGCCCGCCGGTCTGCACCGCTTTGAAGGGACGGTCATTTTGTATGCCGCCGCCGATGTCGTAGATGATCTCACGCAGGGTGGTGCCCATCGGGACCTCGATCAGGCCGGTATTGCGCACTTTGCCCACCAGCGAGAAAGCCTTGGTGCCGGTGCTCTTGTGGGTGCCGAGACGGGCAAACTTTTCGCCGCCTTCATTGATAATTACCGGCACGTTGGCAAAGGACTCGACGTTGTTCAACACGGTTGGTTTGTCAAACAGCCCTTTAAGGACGGAGCGGACATACTTGGCGCGCGGCTCGCCGACCTCGCCGGCCACTGACTTCATCAGCGCCGATGACTCCCCACAAACAAAGGCTCCTCCACCACGGCTGACCTTGATATTAAAAGAAAAGTCGGTGCCGAGGATGTTTTCACCGAGGAATCCGTATTCGTTTGCCTGGTCGATGGCCAACTGCAAGTTTTGTACGGCCAATGGATATTCTTCGCGAACGTAGATGTACCCATCTTTAGAGCCAACAGCGCGGGCGCAGATAATCATCCCTTCCAGGACCGAGTGCGGGTCGCCTTCCATGATGGCCCGGTCCATGAACGCGCCGGGGTCGCCCTCGTCACCGTTGCAAATGACGTAGTGGGGTTGGTCTTCTGCCTTACGACAGGTGGCCCACTTTCTACCGGCCGGGAAACCGGCGCCGCCGCGACCTCGCAGTCCGGACTTGGTTACCTCATCGATGATTTTCTTGGGGGTCATGCCGGAGAGCGCTTTGGCCAGCGCCTGGTAGCCGCCCTGGGCGATGTAGTCGCGTATGTCGTACTGGCTGATCTTTCCCAGATGGCGCAGAGCTATTCGGTGCTGGTGAGAGTAAAAATCTATATCGGCATAGCGCTCGATCGTCTGGTTTGTTTTCGGGTCGGTATAAAGAAGGTTGGTAATCACTTCGTCTTTTCTGATCGAAGTCTCAATAATCTTTTCAACGTGTTTGGCTTTGACCTTGGTATAAAAGATTCCCTGTGGTTCGATAACCACCAGCGGACCCTGTTCACACAGGCCGTGACAACCGGTCTCTTTGAGGGCTTCGACCGAGAAATCTTTGATGCGTTTTTTCTTGAGTAGCTTCTTGAATTCGTCGACAATCTTAGCAGCGCCGCTGGCTAAACATCCCGGTCCACAGCAAACAAGGACTTTCTTGGCAAACTTCTTTTCGTCAGCCAGGTATTTCTTGTGGAGGTCGTTCAACTGCTGAGGGGTCTGGACCAGCATCTCAGCCTCTCCTCATCAGCTTCTTAGAGTCACTAACTTTCACCGAACCATAGTACTTGTCATTGACAATCACCACCGGTGCCATGGCGCAGGCGCCGACACAGTTGACCACTTCAAGGGTATACTTCAGGTCGGAGGTGGTCTGACCGGCTTTGATCTTCAACCGGTCCTCCAACTGCTGCTGGATCACCTTGGCGCCGCGTATATGACAGGTGGTGCCGACACAGACGCGGATAACTTTCTCGCCGCGCGGATATAAACTGAAAGCGTTGTAAAAGGTCGATACCGAAAAAACTTTGCTCAGGGGAACATCCAACGCCTTCGCCGTTTCCTTCAGTGTTTCGCTCGGCAGGTAGTGGTATTCCTTCTGGATGTCTTGCAAGACGGCAATCAACGATTCCGAGTTTTTCGGGTACCGGTCAATTATTTGGGGCAGTTTACTGAGGTCAGGGGTCATTTTTTGTCCTTTTGGCCGAGAGATTCGAGGGCCAGTTGATACCCTTCTTCAAGAACCTTCAGATTGATCTCAAGGACGCCTTTTTTTTTGCCAAGCTTCTCCTTGACGATCTCCTTCAAGGTATCAAACGAGACGACCCCGGAGGCGCCGACAAAAGCGCCCAGCACCGCCACATTGGCTGCTTTGACGTTGCCGGCCCGCATGGCCATGTCGTTGGCCGGTACCAACAACTGGGTGAAGTCGGTGCGGTCGGAGGTAACGTTGATGAGGGAGCTGTTGACGATAAAAAGGCCCTGGGGCTTCACCCTGGATTCGAATTTGTCAAAAGATGGCCGGTTGAACACACAGATGCTCTGCGGGTTGGTGACGATAGGCGAGCCGATCCGGACATCTGAGATAACAACGGTACAGTAGGCCGTGCCGCCGCGCATTTCGGGACCGTATGAGGGGATCCAGGCCACCTGCTTACCCTCCTTGATGCCGGTGTATGCGAGAAGCTGACCGGCTGTCATTATTCCCTGGCCGCCGAACCCGGCAAACATTACTTCGTACTGAGCCATCAGGCTCCCTCAGGCTTGTCGGGTTCTTTGAAACAGCGGAGAGGGTAGTAAGGGATCATCGTGTCGTTTAGCCACTGAACCGCTTCGCCGGGCGTCTGTCCCCAGTTGATGGGGCAGGTAGAGAGAACTTCTACCAGAGAGAAACAACGTCCCTCCTTCTGGTAAGTGAACGCTTTCCGCATCGCCCTTTTGGCCTGTACAATATGTTCCGGAGAATGGACTGCCACCCGCTCGATGTAGCTCGGAGTCACCAGAGCAGCGAGCAGCTCCGCGATACGAACCGGATATCCGACATTGGTCACGTCACGTCCCATCGGGCAGGTGGTCGTCACCTGCTGTGGCATGGTGGTGGGAGCCATCTGTCCGCCGGTCATGCCGTAGACGGCGTTGTTGACGAAGATAGCGGTGAACTTCTCACCGCGGTTGGCGGCGTGGACGATCTCTCCCATCCCAATCGAGGCCAGATCGCCGTCGCCCTGGTAGGTAAAGACAATCATATCCGGCCGCAGGCGCTTAAAGCCGGTAGCAAAGGCCGGAGCCCGGCCGTGCGCCGCCTCGAGGAAGTCACAGTTGAAGTAATTGTAGGCCAGCACCGAACAGCCGACCGGGGCTATGCCGAGAGTCCGCTCCCGCAACTGAAGTTCGTCCAGAACTTCCGCCACTATACGGTGAATGATGCCATGCGTGCACCCGGGACAGTAATGTGTCACCGTTTCCTGAAGTGCTTCCGGTCTACTGAATATCGTCGTCGGATTGTCCGTCATATTGACCTCAGCGTCTTTTCTTGTCCTTAGTGGCGCGCGTCTTCTTTTCAATAAGTTGCAAGACATGCCGTTTGACTCCATCCGGCGACGGCACGATGCCGCCAGTGTGCGCATAGAACTCTACCGGCTTGGCACCCAGCACGGACCTTTCGACATCTTCCAACATCTGGCCGGTGCTCATCTCGATCGTGAGCACGGACTTGATATTTTTCTTTCTGGCCTCTTTGTTGATCTGCTTTTCGGGGAAGGGGAATAAAGTAATCGGGCGGAACAATCCAATGCTTATCCCTTCCGATTCCAACTCGTCAATAGCCGTCTGGCAGATTCTTGCCGTAGTTCCGTAGGCGACGATCAGTATTTCGTTTTTCGAGTTTACCTTGTAGAGTTCGAAGCGAATTTCCTCGCGCTTCATCCGCTGATACTTTTCGTCAAGGATCCAGCAGTTTTTCTCCAGCAGCTCCGGATCAAGAAAGAGTGACTTGATGATTCGCGGCTTGCGACCCTTGGCGCCGGTAGTGGCCCAGTCCTTGGGGGGGAGGGGAGGCTCTTTGTAATCTTCGGGAAACTCGACCGCCTCCATCATCTGGCCGATCATGCCGTCGCCGATCATCATCACCGGGTTTGTATACTTGTCGGCTAAGTAAAACGCCAGCATCGTCAGGTCGACCGCCTCCTGTACCGTTGACGGAGCTAACACCAGGACGCGGTAATCACCATGTCCGCCACCTTTGGTAGCCTGGAAATAATCCGACTGCGCCGGCAGGATTCCTCCCAATCCGGGACCGCCGCGCATAATGTTGACAATAACCACCGGAAGCTGCGCTCCCGCCATATAGGATATAGCTTCCTGCATCAAACTGATCCCGGGGCTGGAAGAGGTCGTGAAGACCCGTTTGCCGGTTGAGGCCGCGCCAAAGAGCATGTTGCTGACGGCCACTTCGCTTTCTCCCTGGAGAAAGACCTTGCCCAACTCCGGCATCCTTTTGGTGAGGTATTCCGCCACTTCGCTCTGGGGAGTAATCGGGTAGCAAAAGTAACCTTCTGCTCCGGCACGCAACGCCGCTTCGGCGATCGCTTCGTTGCCTTTCATCAATACTCTTGCCATTATCCGTTCCTTACATCCCTCGGTGCAGTCTAATACTCAAATAAACTGAAAACCGTCCCCTGGCTGTGAACCTCAATAGCGACATCAGGGCAGGTGATGGCACAAATGCAGCACCCGATGCAGCGGGAAGGATCATGAACCTGAGCGTAAAAGTATCCACGCACCGTTATATCTTTGGACATCGCGATAATCTTCTGGGGGCAGACCTGGACACACAGTTCGCAGCCTTTGCAGTGGTTCTTATCTATCGTAATTCCCGGCATTTGCTATCTCTTCCGTCTCTCCCACGGCTTCAGCAGAAAACGATTGAGCTTAAGCACCGGCACGTCGAGCGACTCAGAATCAATTGCCTCCAATACCTCGTCCGTGGCGCTCAGGAACACGACTGGCAAACCCATACGCTCACGCAGCTGGCCAGCCAGTTTCAATCCTGAAAGAACAATCTCAGCAGTAGTGTCGGTCAGCAGGTGGGTGTTCGAGATAAATCCGGTGAACTTCAGTCGCGAGGCGGCTTCAATTTCTCTTACGAGCTTAAGGCAACTGTCAACATCCTGCGTGAAAGGACGATTCGCGTTCAGCACGAGCAGCAGCTCATACACATTGGATTCAAAGGAGTCTGCCAGCGAACTCAGGATGCGCGCGCCCACCTCGTCGCCGCCGATATCAAGAATCAACTTGCCTTTGTGCTGCTCAATAGCCCCTTTGATTTCCGGCAGAATGATGGGAAGGTCGGCGTAGCGATACCCGCCGCGGGGGTTGAGCGACGTGATCCCCAGCGCTTCAAGCTGTTCGTCAACCTCTCTCGAACGAAAATAAGGATTGACAATATCCAGGTCAGCGATAGCTACCGGCTCAGACTGGCTGATCGCCAGGTGACGGGCAAGGTTGACGGCCACTTCCGACTTGCCGCTGCCGTATCCACCCACAATGATTAGTATGCTCTTCGTGAAGGAGGGGGTTGAGAACTGTTTCACCGATCTGACCATCAACACTGTAAAAAACCTTCACGCGCCGTTCCAACGATAGCTTGCTTCCCTCCCTATCCTCGACATTTTCAAGCGGTTGCCTCCAAAAAACACCTCTGAAATTGTCTTTTTGAAATATTGTTAGGCGGGTAGGCAAAGTCAAGGGGATTTGTGAAAAAAATAACGATTTGGTCTGTTTGACAACTGTTGCAAACTGTATTATTTTGCTACCTGGTATAAACTTATAGGGATAGAAGGAGCCCTGCCGGGAAGGCGCTTATGAAAATAATGACTGTAAAGGTGATGAAAAAGTCGGCGTTACTGCCGCTTTTGGCGACGCTTGTGCTGAGTTGCTTTGGCTGTTCAGAGCAATCGGAGCCAGAGGAAAAGGAACAACAACCCGTCGCCTGCAAGTACGAAGACTGGAAGACTTACACCTATCAGAATATAAAAATCTTCTATCCAGCCGGCCATCCGCTGGAGGACAATCTTGGCGACATGGCTGCCGGTTACGTCACTGCGCTGGAGCGGAACTGCCGGTTTCTCAATGTTGATGGCGCCAAGGATACCCTGGTCGTTTATTTTTACACCGGTTTTGGCCAGGGGCGAGAAATGACCGGGAGGGAATATCCGTTCGCCGACAGCGAGGCGGTCCATTTCTGGATACCGAGTTTTTACGGCCCGACTCTGATGCAGTATCTCCTGCCGAAATGGCACGACATGGAACCGAGATACCGGTTTCTCAAACATGGCTTGATCGCCCTCTTTGACTACTCCGGCCAGGACTACCACCAGTTTACGCTGCGGTATCTTGAAGAAGGGAAGTTCATTCCCTTAAACGAGCTGGCAGTCGACACGACCGTCAACAGCAACACGGAAAGGCACCAGACCGCCGAGGCGGCTTCTTTTATCAGTTTCCTCACATACCACTATGGGATTCAGGGTTTGGACCTGCTGTACTTGGCGAAGGCTCCGTTTGAAACGGCGGTCGAGGGAATTTTTGCGATGCCGGTCGACAGTCTGGAGGGGTTGTGGCTGGACTTTGCAAAGGAGCAAGTGGAGGCGATGGATACAACCGGGGTGACAGAGTAACGGGGTAACGAGGGTGATGAAGTCACCTTTATACATAACAGGAATAAGAGGTGTGTGATGTCTGATGAAAAGTGGAAAACAGCTATAACCGACATCGGTCCGGGCAAAATCCGGGTCAGGGGGTACTCCATAACCGACATAATGGAGAAACTTTCCTACGCGGAAGCTGTCTATCTGATTCTCAAAGGGGAGCTTCCCAGCAAAGCCGAAGCAGCCCTGATGAACGCGATACTGGTATCATCTATTGACCACGGCGCCTCCCCGCCATCGGTGTTGGGAACTCGCACGGTGATATCCGGCGGCAACTCACTTAACGCCGCTATTGCCGGCGGAGTGTTGACGATCGGTGACACGCACGGCGGGGCGATTGAGCAGTCGGCCAAGATATTACAGGAGTTGGCTGCCAAGGGTGACGACATTGATCGGATTGCCTCCGAACTGGTGGACTGGCTGAAAGAACAGAAGATGCGGATGCCCGGTTTTGGCCACCGGTTGCACAACGTCGACCCACGCACCGGCAAGCTCTTTGAGATAGCTGAGCGTCACGGCTATAAGGGCAAACATATTGAGCTGTGCAAGGCGATTGAAAAGGCGCTGGCCGAGAAGCTCGGCAAGAAGCTGCCGATCAACGTCGATGGCGCTATCGCGGCGGTGATCTCCGACATGGGGTTTGACTGGCGGTTGGGGAAGGGATTCTTTATTATTTCGCGCGTCCCCGGTTTGCTGGCTCACGCCTACGAAGAGATGACCCGTGAGCGCCCCATGCGCAAACTCGGCCCACCCCCGTTCGAATACGACGGGCCGGGGGAGAGGGGGGACTCTGAATAAGCAAACAGGCCAGATCACTATTGCTTGCATAAAAAACTGTGACGAAAAATAAACAACAGGCCATACAGGTACGTCAACTAGATATGGAACTGCCCTTAAAGGTTGGGTCGTAACGTGTCAACAAAAGTGAAAACACCCGATCATACATTTTATATGCTGCTTCTGTGTTGTCTTGTCACAATCACGTTCTCATCCTTTGCTACTCCACCACGGATACCAAGACTGGTACCGGTTGAAGATGGAGAGAAATACAAGCACTTAATACTACAGTCGGATGTAGTCAGAGCCTTAACAGAGTGGAGGCTCGTGGAAGTCGGCATTCCGGAACATATCGAAAACCGCCCATGGCCAGTGTACGTTACGCTCAAGTACGATTTGCCCCAGTCATACTCGCTGCATGGGTTACAATACCACCTGCCTCTCACTTTTAATATCAGCTCTGACACAATTTCTAATCTTTTGGCGCTGTGGACTTTGGGACAGAGCGTAAAATCGGAGATAGAAGAATTCGAGCATAGCCCGGCAGTTGCGTTTTTCTTGCACATTACTAGGACAAAAGAAGTATTCCGAAGAGGGAACACATTTCACTCCAAGAACGATACCAATTATATCAGCTACAATTACATCACTGACTCTGTAGAATCTTTTTGGTTCAAGCATGAGATTCTGATAGACAGCCTTCACCTTTACGTGCCGGCGGCTGCGCCCTTCGACCAGGTGCGTGAGCTGGACTACAATATAGGTATCACGATGGTGCAACAAACTCGTGGGAAACTCCACGTCCGCGCTGACCACGTGAGAAGAAAAAGATACAGAGGAGACTTCACTTACAGGTACGCGTGGGGTGTCATGGAGGGATTCAGCCTACCCAATGACTTTGTCTGGGTCACGTTTCCTGATATTGCACGAGCACACAAAATAATTGTGGGGGATTTATTGAAAGGGGATCTGTCGAGCTGTAGTATTGGCAAGGGGCGAGGACATTCATATACGATTGGAAGCTACTTTCATGGACCTCTACCCTTCTACTCGATAACTGTAGCTCTCAAATGCGGCAACCAGCAGAAAGGGAAGGATGCTTCCTTGAGGCTCTTTTCCAACGGTGCATATGATAGGCTTAATATCAAAAGAGAATACCACTAAGGCCTTGCGCTTGATCGGTGAGTTGTTTCTCATCAGCCTTGTGGCAGGTGCCACGTGCACCTGCCTTTTTCATGTGGCCAAGCCATTCGAAAGTGTCAGGAACACAAGGTTCCTGACCTACGAGGCTGGCGAATTGGGAACAGTAAGTTGACATAATAAATGCAGGAGGTAAGAACCTGTCTCAGGTATATAACAACCCGAAGTATTACGAAATAGCTTTTTCCTTTCGAGACATTCCCACCGAAACGGATCTCTTTGAAGAGTGCTTCCGGCGTTTATCGCAAGTTCCAGTAAAATCCGTCCTGGAATTGGGGTGCGGAAACAGCCCGCATATGGAAGAGTTCGTTAAAAGAGGCTACGAGTATAGCGGGCTTGACTTGAACGACGCCATGCTGGAGTACAGCAGGGAGAAAGCATCGCGCATTGGCGCTAAGGTAAACCTCATTCATGCCGACATGATCGACTTCTCTCTGGAGACGACAATTGATTTTGTCTACGTGTTGCTGGGTTCTTTGATTGTCCAGAGCACTTCTGAATTGATAACCCATTTCGACTCCGTTGCCCGGGTGTTAAAGAAAGGCGGTCTTTACCTGCTTGACTGGTGCGTTCAATATGAGACACCGTTTGAAGTGGAAGGGGGGGATAGTTGGGAGATAGAGCGCGACGGTATCAAGATCAAGACTACCGTTTCATGGAAGGCGATAAATCGTGTCGAGCAAACCTGTGAGGAGACTATAGTCCTTGAAGTCAATGATCACGGTAAGCAACTAAGAATTGCCGGCACAGACGTCAAGAGGGCCATATACCCCCAGGAGTTTTTGCTTTTTGTATCAAGTCTTAAACATTTTGAGTTTGTGGGCTGGTGGAATAACTGGGACCTGAGCCGGCCATTGGAACAGGCCACCAAGATCGGGCGACCAATAGCCCTTGTTCGGAGGATATAGGCTGCTTTTTCGCCCGGCAGGGAGTTTTATTGGGTTTCTTGTCCGGCGGCTGCCGGACTCGTGATGACGAAGAGGACAAATTATTTGAGTTTCTCTGCTATTTTCGGCCAGAGATGCCCTCGACCACCCCAACCCGTTCACAGTTAATGGGATAAAGGCCGAACATTTTGCTGAAACCGTTTGACATGGCTGGCTCGCTGCCATATATTTGTTAGTTGTTTTTGGCATGTTGTGCGTCTATAATGAAAGTGAAAAGTAGTTGTTTTTGCATAAGGAGTTGAGAGTATGAAATGGTTTGGGTTACAATGCGTCGTTTTGTTGCTTCTGTTTGCCGTTACAGGGATGGCTCAGGAGGAACCGCCTGAGGACATTGCGAGGCCTCCTGTTGAGGCATACAAGTTTGACTTCACCGGCGGAGGCGCCCGCGCGGAGGGGATGGGTAAAGCCTTTATCGCCGTCTCCGACGACATTACCGCGGGAAGCTGGAATCCGGCCGGGTTGTACATTCAGGAAAAGCCGGTTCTATCTTTCAGCTACGGCTCCCTGGCGCCGCGCGGCTCGACAAATTCGAGTTTTTTGAGAACCTCGGAATTTGATCACACCGGTTCGTTTAGCAACGTTACCGCCGTCAATTTTGTGGCTCCTATTCGTATTAAAGGACACCACTTTGTCGGCTCTTTAAACTATACCCGCAACTTTGATGAGTTTCAGGGTTGGGTGCTTTCCTGGCCCGGTGTATTGATGAGTGATCTGTTTGGGGAGGAAGATACCATCCGCCTTGAAAGTAGCTTAAGTTCAGAATTTCATGGGGGGCTTAACTCTGTGAATATCGGTTTTGGGACACGCCTGTATAAAAACCTTACCTTCGGAGCCAGTCTGAATATCTATACTGGAGAGACAGTTGGAGAGTTGCACCAAACAATCGACTATGACCGTGTACCGGACTCTTCGACTCGCGGGCAATACATGCAACAGCTGGATTTGGCCACGGTCATTGATACGAGCAAGTTTTCCGGATACAATGTTACTATCGGCTTCAAGCTCGAGGGAGAAAGACTCGATGCGGGGTTGATTGTTAGGACACCCTTCGCTATGAGTATAATGACCGGTAGGTCCGTATATTTTGTTCAGAAACAGGGTGGTATAGACGAAGGCAAGTTATTACCAGTTATTGGCGATACCGTATATTTTGACGATCTGCTGGCAAAGTATGATATGCCGCTTATGGTCGGGGCCGGTGTTGCGTACCAGGTTTCCGAGAACCTGCTTTTGGCGGCAGATGCGGAGTACCGTCACTTCAGCGGCGGCAAAATCCATTTGCGGGATTCTCTGAGAATTGACCCGGGCGGACACAACGAGGAGTACTTCACAGAGTTTAATCCCAAATGGAACAACGTCTTCGCAGTGCGCTTGGGAGGGGAATACCTGCACCAGACGGGGATTGGCCTGATACCTATTCGAGCCGGCCTGGGATATGTCCCGGTACCGGCGCCTGACGAGGACATTACCGGGGACACATCTACTGTGGTTAACTACAGCCTTTCTCTTGGATCTGGCATTCACTGGAGCCAGATTCACCTCGACTGGGCATATACCTTCACCACCTCGGAACGAGCCAGCAATGTTGACATTTATGGGCTGCCATTTTTTGAGGAGCAGAAAAACCGCAACCACCATTTCAACTTCACCTTCACCGGCTACTTTTAGTTGAGGTTTTGGCAGGTGAAAGGAGGTTGTCCAAAAAGTAGACAGGGTCGCGTAGGGGCGGGGCTTGTCTCCGCCCAATACAAGAGTTTGTGGCGACACAAGGCCGCCACCTACGCGGGTCCATGTCACTTGTGGGACAATCTCAAAGCTGTTGACGTCCGGGTGAGTGTCGGCTATGCGCTCTAACATAGGTATAACTGCTGCCGATAACACCTTTTGAGCAGAGTTATTTATTCGGAGTAATTGATGTACGGAAAAACCAAACTGACCAAAAGGCAGATTAAAGAAGACAAATTCACCGTCTTCATGCTCAGCGCTAAAAATCAGGTCCTTGATAACTGGCAGTACCTGGTGGTCGGCCTGGTGGTGGTTGTCCTGGCCGTTACCGGCACAGTTTATTATTTAAACTCCCGGCAGGCTCAAAAGCAGGAGGCGGCGAGCAGGTTTGCACGCGCGCTTATGGACTACCGGAGCGGTAACAACCAGGTCGCGATTATGGGTTTGAACCAGGTTGTCGAGGAGTACGGTGGTGACGAGGTTACCGAATATGCCGTTTTCCTGCTTGGAAATATCAACTACGAGATCCGTAACTACCCCGAAGCGATCCGTTACTTTGAGCTGTACTTGTCGAAATATCCCCCAAACCTGTTCAATCGCGCCGCCGCCCTGGCCGGGATAGCCTCCAGTCTTGAAAATCAGGGTCAGTATCGCGAGGCAGCCCATAAGTTTGTCGCCGCTTATGATGAGTACCCCACCGGTCCGATGATCGGCGATTACCAGATGTCGGCGATGCGTAACTTTCTTGAGGCGGGGGAAATTGACCGGGCCAGGAGTCATCTAAAGGTTATCGAGGATGAGTTCGACGGCAGCGATCTGGTCGATCGAGCAGTTCGTTTATTCAGTGAAAAAAGCCGAAGCTGAAAGACCACGTTAAAGGGGGTATGACTCTTGGCGGGACACCAACCCCTGAAGGTTGCCATCCTGTGGCACATGCATCAGCCCAACTACCAGGAGCCTGATTCCAAGCAGATGGTTCTGCCCTGGGTTCGGCTCCATGCCATAAAGGACTACCTCGACATGCCGCTGGCGGCCGGTGAGTTTGACAATGTCAGGGTGACGTTCAATCTGGTGCCCTCTCTCATCGACCAGTTTCAGCTTTATCTTGACGGCGGTACCGACCGTCATCTCGAACTGTCCCGCATGGAAGCTCAGCATCTAACAGAGGAGCACAAGCGCGAGATTCTCGACAGTTTCTTTTCGTCACACCCCTCGCGTATGATCGAACCCTACGATCGCTATCATGAATTGTACCGTAAAGTAAAAAAGAATATCGGCGATCCGATCCTGCCGGCCCTCTTCCCATCAGAAGAGATGCGCGATCTGCAAGTCTGGTCGAACCTGGTCTGGGTGGATCCGGTCTTCCGTACGGAAGAACCTGTGAAGTCACTCTTTGGGAAGAGCAAGCATTTTACGGAAGAGGAGAAGCAGGCTCTTCTGGACTGGCAGCTGACGCTTATCGCCCGAATTATTCCAACCTACAAAGAGTTATTTGAGCGCGGCAAAATTGATATCTCCTTTACGCCCTACTACCATCCAATCCTGCCCTTGCTGTGTGATAGCGAGAGTGCCCTTGAGGCCGTTCCCGGTATCACTCTGCCGCAAGATCGGTTTCGCCATCCCGAGGATGCCGAGCGGCAGATTGTCATGTCGATGGAAAAGTTTGAAGCTCTTTTCGGGCAAAAGATGGCCGGGATATGGCCGTCGGAAGGCTCAGTTTCCGAAGAGGTCGCGACCCTGTTTGTCAAGCTCGGTATCAAATGGGCGGCCACCGATGAAGAAATCCTATATTACTCTCTGAAAAAGTCGGCCCTGAAACCTGCTGAGAACTCTCCCCACACAGTGTATGAATACGGCCCGGGTCTCAGGCTGTTTTTCCGGGACCATGCTCTGTCGGATCGGATCGGGTTTGTCTATTCGGGCTGGGAGGCCGACAAAGCGGCCGCCGATTTCATCGGCCATCTGAAAAACATCCGCGCGGCCGTGATTGACCGGATCGAGAACGCCGTTGTCCCTATCATCATGGACGGAGAAAATGCCTGGGAATACTTCCCCAATGACGGACATGACTTTCTTCAGGAACTCTACCGCCGGTTAAACGATGACCCTGAAATCCAAACGGTTACTATGACGGAAGCAGCCGAGAACGTGACGCCCCGGCAGCTTCCGGCGCTGTATGCCGGTTCCTGGATAAATCACAACTTTCGTATCTGGATAGGCCACCCCGAAGACAATGCCGCCTGGGAGTTGCTCTCAAAAGCCAGGAAGACACTGGTACAATTTGAAATGGACAACCCGGATTATGACCGCAAGAAGATATCCGCCGCCTGGAGGCAGGTATACATTGCCGAAGGTTCCGACTGGTGCTGGTGGTATGGCGACGAGCACCGAGGGTCGGACAACGAAGAGTTCGACCGGATTTTCCGCCGACACCTGACGGCGGTCTATAACTATTTAGGGCTTGATGTCCCCTTTGAATTCCTCAATCCCATCTACAGAAGTGATATGGCGCCCAAGGCCACGCTTCCCGACATGCTCCTCACGCCCACTATTGACGGTTATCGCACGCACTTTTACGAGTGGGCGGGGGCGGGCACATTTGACTGCCTGGCTAGCGGCGGCGCGATGCATCGGGTGGATAGATATATTTCGAAAATCTATTTTGTATATGATCACGACCGGCTGTATATTTGCCTGGACTTTGTCAACCGCGGCGGTCTGGAACTGATCGGGCAGTTGAGTTTTCTGCTGACGTTCTTCACGCCGCAGACAAAGTTGGTGCGGTTGCACGTAGATAAGGATCAAACGACCGGCGGAGAGGCCGGGAAGTTTCGGTACTGTCTGGGGGACGTTCTGGAGGTGGCTGTGGAGCGTACCTTCCTGTGGCCGGACGGTTATGGCCCCCTGGGGTTTACGGTGACGGTTCTGGACGGAGAGGAGAACCTTGAAATCCAGCCCGAAGGCAAGCCGGTCAAGTTGGATGTGTACAAACAAAACAAGGAGTTGTTCTGGCCTTCATAACGAAGGCAGGGCAAATGTCCGGGAGGAATGATGGCGGACTCATTTTTCAAAAACGAGCCGAGTGAAACCCCGTCCGGAAGTATTCCGAATCTGGATGAAAGCGCGGCGGAATCGATTGAAAAACCCGAAGCGGCTCAGCAGGGTTTTCAAACCGAGGAGGGACGGTTGGCGGCTATTCTGTCCTATATTCCCCTTTTGTGTTTCATCCCGCTGCTGAATATGAAGGATAACAAGGAAGCCCGTTTCCATGCCCGGCAGGGGGTCATACTCTTTCTGATAGAGCTGGTGGCGGTTCTTTTCCTCATCGACGGTATTTCGGACTTTGTTTTCAAGGGGATACTCATAGTTGCCGTGGCGTTGTCCGTTGTCGGTATCTACTTTGCCCTGCAAGGGAAGAGCTACAAGCTTCCGATCATCGGTGACTTGGCTGACAAGACGAAGCTCTGAGCAAGCCAAAGCTCTCCGGTATGAAGCTTTGACACGCGTTCAATAAGGTTGTAAATGGTGACTTTCTCAGCCCACAGGTCGTCTGCTGTGCTATTCTTCGTAATAGCAGCTTTGCTGCTGTCGTGTGCCACCACCGGGCCAGGGGGCAAAAAATCGTTTGTCATTATCCCGTCCAGCCAGGAAGTTGCCATCGGCGCCGGTATGGCCGAGGAAGTTGAGAAGACACAGAAGGTGCTTCAGGATTCTTCCTGGCAGACCTATCTGAACGAGGTCGGCCAAAAGATCGTCGCCGTCTGCGACCGCACTGATATTGAATACCATTTCACAGTCATAGAATCCGACCAGGTCAACGCCTTCGCCGCGCCGGGGGGATTTGTCTATTTCTACACGGGACTTCTGCGCCGGATGGAAAACGAGGCCGAAATGGCGGCGGTAATGGCGCATGAAATCTCGCACGTGGTTGCACGACACGGCGTCAAGCGTTTGCAGGCCGCCCTTGGTGTGGGGCTGGCGTATGAGCTTGTCTTTGGCAGTGATGCCTCGGCCATGGTTGAAACGGCGATTCAGGTAGGGATGGGCATGATTTTCTCCGGCTACTCGCGCGACAATGAAAAAGAGGCCGACAATTTCGGCATCTATTATATGGTGCAAGCGGGCTATGACCCGCACGGCGCCATCGGCATGTTTGATAAGCTGGCGGCGCTCGGGGCTGAAGGTCACTCGAATGTCTTCGAAAAGCTGACGGCCTCCCACCCTGAGACCCAAGAGCGCATCGCCAACGCCAAGGCACAAATCGCCGGGATGCAACCCCTCCCGGCCAATCTCACTTTGGGTGCTCAACGATATCAACAAATGCTCAAGCGCCTGCCTACTGTGTCACCGCCCGCCGAGGATTCCGGCTCCTTAGATTGATGCCAATGAATGCAATGTTTTCTTCATTCTGTGGTCGGCGTACATCCTGAGGTTGTCCCAAAAGATCACCATTCTGGCTCGCGTAGGGTGGGGCTTGCCCCCCACCTCATCATCGGCGGGGACAAGCCCCGCCGCTACGCGGAGTTAGCGAATGGTGAGCTCATTAGATACAAGACCCAATAGGGCTGGAAACTGACTTATGGGACAGCCTCGGGACATCCGCCGCGCACGATAGTCCGCCTTAGGTGGACTACATTCGGAACCCGACCTACTGTGCTAATGTTATCCACAAAGCAGTTTTTGTTTCTTTTTGTTGTGTGACGTAGTTTACTATACCTCTGATGTTAGTTTAGTATTGTTCCTTTTGGGGAACATTGCTAACAGCGCTGCCCGCCGGCAGCGAGCGGTCAGTCAATGGAAGATAAGATAAGGATACTCAAGCTCAGCCGATCGGCTTCGGAGGTATCAGTAACAATATCTGCTCTCGACGAGCCGGTGGTGGTGCCTGAGCATGTTGTTCACAGGTATCGTCTCAAAGAGGACATTGTCATAACGCCATCGCAACTTGAGACGCTGAGAACTGAGTCCGAGCTTTTCCGGTGCGACCGGACAGCCGCCCGAATGCTTGGCGCCCGTGAGCATTCGACTGGTGAAATCAGAACCAAACTGGCCCGGAAGAGCTTCACCCCCGACGCGATACGACAGATAGTTCGGAAGTACAAAGACCGGGGGGTACTTGACGACGCCCATTTTGCGCATCGGCTGGCCAATCAGCTTTTGACGCAGCGTCCGTGTGGAAGGGCGTATCTGGTTGCCTGCCTTCAGCGAAGGATGATTGACCGTTCCCTGGCGGAAGAGACCGCCGACGTAGCGCTTACCGGAAAGGATGAAAAGGAACTGGCAACGGCGGCGCTGACCAAGAAGTGGGGTGAATATCGCCAGTTTGAACTTGAAGTAGCCAGGCGAAAGTCATATAATTACCTTGTTCGCCGCGGGTTTGGTTATGAGGCGGCCAGGGTGGCATTTGATCAGCTTCTCGAACGGCGAAAGGAGGTACCGAGAAATTAAAACCGCCCAGATCAGACAATCTTTCCTGGACTATTTCAAGAAAAACGAGCACCGCCTTGTCCCCTCCTCGCCGGTTATTCCCTTTGACGACCCGACTCTTCTGTTCACCAACGCCGGCATGAACCAGTTCAAGGACGTGTTTACCGGTCAGCGCAAAGTCGCCTACAAGCGGGCGGCCAGCGTCCAGAAGTGTATCCGCGCCGGAGGTAAACACAACGATCTCGATAATGTCGGTTTCACCTCTAGGCACCATACTTTTTTTGAGATGCTGGGCAATTTCTCATTCGGGGACTACTTCAAAGAGCAGGCCATTTACTACGCCTGGGAGTGGCTGACAAAAGAGCTGGCACTGCCGGTTGACAGGCTCTATGCGACCGTTTATGAGACCGATGACGAGGCGTATGATCTCTGGAAGAGAATAGCGCCTCAATTAAAAGAGGCTAGCCTCCTGCGGTTTGGGAAAAAGGACAATTATTGGGCGATGGGGGATACCGGCCCCTGCGGGCCGTGTTCAGAGATTCATTTCGACCGTGGGGAAAAATTCGGCACCGGACCTGAGGACGTTATCAACGGGGATACCGACCGCTTTGTCGAGGTTTGGAACTTAGTTTTCATGCAGTACGAGCGACTGCCTGACGGTAACAGGGTACCGTTGCCCAAGCCTTCAGTGGATACAGGCGCCGGGCTGGAGCGCATAGCGGCTGTTATGCAGGGGGCTGAGTCAAATTATGGAATAGATATTTTTAGAAGCGTTATAGATGCCATTTCCGACATCACCAAATCAAACTATAAAGACTCCATCGCCTCACATCATGTCATTGCGGATCACATGCGGGCGTTGACCTTTGCCATTGCCGACGGGGCTGGCATCTCCAACGAAGGGCAGGGGTATGTTCTGCGGCGGATCCTCCGGCGTGCCGCGCGACACGGGCGCCTTCTCGACGTGCACGAACCGTTTATACATCGTCTCGTACCAGTCTTAGTCGGCGAGATGGGCGACGCCTATCCGGAGATCAGAGATAAGCAGAATCATATTGAGAGTGTCATTAAATCTGAAGAGGAGTCTTTCTGCTGCACGCTGGAGACGGGATGTGAGTTGTTCGAGCGGGTGGCATCGAAGGTCGAGGCAGGCGGCGGAAAAGTTATCGATGGTGAAGATGTCTTCAAGCTGTATGACACTTACGGTTTCCCCTATGATTTGACTGAGATTATCGCTAATGAACGGGGGTTGACTCTCGATAAGGATGGCTTTGATAATGCTATGCAGCGACAGAAAGAAATCTCAAAGGGAGTAGTAGTCCCGCTTGCACCAGCGACAGTGGTGCTCAAAGCAGTGGATCCAACAGTATTGATTGAACAGAAGATACCTGGAACGGAATTCATCAGAGAGAGTTTGAAAACGGACTCCCGCATACTTAAAAGTACGTCTCAGGGCGATCTTATCTTCTTGATTCTCGACAAAACACCATTTTACGTCGAAGCTGGTGGTCAGGTAAGCGACACGGGAATCATTCGATCCCATGCAGGTGAATTCGCCGTAAGAGCCATGCACATTTGCCAAGATATTTACATCCATGAAGGTGAGATCACACGCGGCAACCTGGATGATTTCGATCAGGGAACTCATGTAATTGTTGAAGTCGATGCCGAGCGCCGCTGGGACATCATGCGCAACCACACCGCCACGCACCTGACTCACGCCGCCCTGCGCAAAGTTCTGGGAACACACATCAAACAATCCGGTTCTTACGTCGGTCCCGATCGGTTACGGTTTGATTTTTCGCACCATCAACCGATGACCCCGGACGAGATTGAACGGGTAGAGAAGATCGTCAACGGCGAAATCCTCAAGGGGAGCAAGGTGGACACGAAGGAAATGGATGTCGAAGCGGCCAGGAAATCGGGTGCGGTGGCCCTGTTCGGTGAGAAGTACGGCGACACCGTCCGGGTGGTATCGGTCGCAGACTTCTCCAAGGAGTTGTGCGGCGGGACACACGTCGATAACGTCAGCCAGATTGGGCCGTTCTTTATTACTTTAGAGACCGGTATCGCCTCGGGTGTGCGGCGTCTGGAGGCGATCACCGGCCGCGAAGCGATCAAGTACATGCTCGACGCCAAGCAATTCAGGCGACGGGCAGCGTCAATCATCGGACGAACGGAGACAGATGCGCTGGATGGCATCCAACAACTGCGCGAAAGTAGCCTTGCCCTGCAAAAGGAGATCAAAAAGGTTAAGGCGGAAATGTTCGCCGGTACTCGACAAACAGTCGGGGAAGAATCTGCCGTGGGACCTGTTTCAGTCATCACCCATGACTTCGGAAAAACGGACCGTGATGTGATGGCTGGGTGGATCGACACCCAGAAGGCGCGCCATGAGCCACTCGTGGCATTTAGTCTGGGGATGGTAAGCGGCAAGAACACGTATATGTCTTCGGCAAGCCACCAGGCGGTTTCAGGATTTCATATTCATGTCGGCAACCTGTCCAAGCAGCTACTGCCGCAATTCGGTGGACGCGGAGGTGGCAAGCCGTCATTCGCACAGGGTACGGTGGCACCGGGGACCGTTCCGGAGAAGTTCTTTGAAGCGGCTCGATTGTTACTCAAGGAGGAGGTGGAAAAGGGAAATGGCTAAGGGACATGTTTACAACCGGCTGATGACGGTGAAACAGCAGCGGGGTGGGGGATTTTTGCTTCTGCTTGACCCTGACCGCTTGCCGGAAAAGACCTACCTTTCGCTTGCGGAGGCTGGCGAAGAGTGCGGCGTCGATGCTATCCTGGTCGGCTCATCGTTCATGCTCAACACCAACTTCGCTTCGGCTGTGAAACAAATAAAAGCGGTCACGCCCCTGCCGGTGGTTGTTTTCCCCGGTTCTTTTGCGCAGGTGACACCGGATGCCGATGCCATCCTGTTTACCTCGTTGATATCCGGGCGCAACCCCAACTACCTGATCGACGAGCAAGTGCGAGGGGCGCCTTTGGTGAAACGGTTTGGCCTGGAACCGATACCCACCGGCTACATGCTTATCGAATCGGGGAGGCGGACGTCGGTGCAATACATCTCGGGCACTCAGCCGATCCCGCGCACCAAGTACGACATTGCCTGCGCGCACGCTCTGGCTGCTCAGTATCTGGGAATGAAACTCGTCTATCTGGAAGCAGGATCGGGCGCCGATCAGCCGGTGCCGGAAGGCATGGTTCGTGCCGTGGCTTCGTATATCGACATACCGATGCTGGTTGGAGGCGGCTTGACGACCCCTGAAGACTGCGCGGCGCGAATTGACGCCGGCGCCTCGTTTGTTGTCGTGGGGAATCTGCTGGAGAATGACCCCAAGTTTACATATCTCACGGAATTGACGGCGGCCACCCACCCCAGGGAGACAGTTACCGTATGAAAAAAGACAAGAGGTTGGCACAGTTGCGAAAGCTGGCCGATGACACGGCCATTCTGCGTAAATCGCTCATTGAAGAGATGGGTGAGCAGATCCTGGAGACAGCGGCCGTTATCTCCGGCGTGATTGGCTCCGGGGGAAAGCTCTTGATTGCCGGCAACGGCGGGTCGGCTGCCGATGCCTCTCACTTTGCCGGCGAAATGATCGTGAGATTGACCGCTGACCGAAACCGTCAGGCGCTGCCCGCCCTGGCTCTCTGCACCGACCCGGCGGTCATTACAGCCGCCGGCAACGACTTCGGGTTCGAAAGCATCTTCGCCCGCCAGGTCGAAGGGCTGGGCCACAAGGGAGACATGCTGCTTGTCATCTCCACCTCCGGTAATTCGGCCAATCTTGTCAAGGCGGTGCATACTGCCAAACGGCTCGGTCTGTTGACCACCGGCCTGCTGGGTGGCAAGGGTGGGAAACTTGTCAGCCTTGTCGACCGAGCGCTGGTCGTTCCCCACCCGTCAACTCAGCGAATACAGGAAGAGCACATTTTTATCATACATCTGCTGGTGGAATTGGTCGAAAGTGACCTTTTCTGATGGCCAATCGAAGCCACAAATATCTTGAGACAGCCCTTTTTCTCTTTTTTGCGTTGTTTATCTTCGGCTCCACCTTTTCTATCGCTCTGGCCCAGATGTCGTTGGGTGTGTCACTGGTGCTTTTTCTCATCCTGGTGATGGTGGCACGATATAATCCGTTCGTGTCGTCGCTAAGATGGTTTTATCTTTTCGTGGCGCTGTACATCTTTTGGATGCTCCTGTCGGCTCTCGTCGGCCCCACTCCCCTGAGGTCAATACTCATCATCAAGGAAGAATGGCTTTTTTGCGCCATTCCCATTGGTGTCTTCCTCTTTGGCCGCCGGCAGTACCGGCACATGCTGACGACTGCCTTTGCCGCTGGAGTCATGTTGGTTTCGATTTATGGTATCATCCAGCACTTCACCGGAATTCATTTATTCAATGCAACTCCACCCACAGCAGCTTCTGATTTTGGTTATCTGGTATGTGGCAGATTTTCGCATTCGCTCACTTTCGGCAACTACTATGGCACGGCCTCGCTTTTTCTAGCCGGATTAGCTCTGGCAGGACACAGACAGCTTTCCAGACAGATGCGGCTTTTTCTCATTTCTTCATCTCTGTTGGCTATGATCACGACGGTGCTGAGTTACAGTAGAGGACCTATAGCTGCTCTGGCCGTGGGGCTGGTATTGCTGGGGCTAATCCTCGGGCGAAGGTATCTCGTCTATTCACTTGGCACGATTGCGGTGGCTGCTGTCGCGATCCTGATCATCATGCCGGGGCTGACAGGCCGCTTCAGCGGCAAGACGACCAAGGACTTTGGCGGCGTCTACGAGGGGGGTCGGGTGTTTATCTGGAAAAACAGCCTCAGAGTGATTCAAGAAAACCCCATTTTCGGTGTTGGGCAGGGGAATTTCAAGGCGGCTTATTCCTCACACTTGCGAGCGGACATCCCCGAGAAGCGAAAACATGTCCATGCCCACAACGATCTGCTGAATGTCGCTGCCATCTCAGGCATACCCGGGGCCGTCTTTTTCTTAGGGATGTGGTTGGTTGCCATCGGCTACTTTTGGAAAGGCTGGCGAATGAGACAGAAGATGGGGAGAGACAGTTCCATAAGTCTACGGAACCGCGTAGGGGCGGGGCTTGTCTCCGCCCAAGACAAAGAGTTGTGGCGACACAAGGCCGCCACCTACGCGGGCCCATACCACGTGTGGGACAATATCGGGTCGGACGGAACCTTTGCGCTGGCGGCGCTGGTCGGCTCTGTCGTGTTTTTTGTGACTTCCCTTTTTGAAGCTACTTTCGCCGATGAGGAAGTTCGCCAGATGCTGATGTTCATCTGGGCCGCCGGGCTGTGGCTGTGGTATAAAGGTTCTGACCGAGAAGAAACGATAACCGTCAAAAGCGCTTGACAAGAGGAGCCTTTTGAGTTTAATACGGGCGAGGTAAGGTATGGCAGTGAAAACGAAAAAACCGGCCAAGGAAAGCCAAGATCAGGTCAAATGGCCATTCGGTAAGAGGAACTACCTGGTTTTTGCCCTGGCGGTGGTGGTCATAATAATCGGATACATCACCCTCGGGCAGGGTTCGATTACCTTAGCCCCAATCCTGCTGGTGCTGGGCTACTGCGTACTGATTCCCGTTGCGCTGATTATTAGGGGGCGTCCGAAGGCTGACAGCCGCAATGAGTCAAGGCAACAGCCCGGCAGTTAGTTCCTTCCAGTAAGCAGTACCCAGAAACGTGAGTTGACGACAATTTCCATCAAAGGAGTAGAAACATGGCGGTAAAGCGTTTGTTCAGCAAGTACGGATTGGAAAACCATGGCATAACCAATATCCGCCAGGTTCACTGGAACCACAACACCCCTATGCTATACGAGGAGATAATCCGCAACGGCGAGGGGTGTGTGGCGCACCTGGGACCGATTGTGGTGCGAACCGGGTTGCACACCGGCCGTGCGGCCAAAGACAAGTTTATCGTTGAGGAACCCCAGACCGCCGGCAACGTCTGGTGGGGGCCGGTAAACAAACCGTTTTCATCCGAGAAGTTTGAACTTCTGTTCAGAAGGCTGCTGGCCTATTTGCAGGGGAGAGATTTGTACGTGCAGGACTGCTTGGCCGGGTATGATCCCCGGTATCGTCTGCCGATCAGGGTGATAACCGAAACGGCCTGGCACAATCTGTTTGCCCGTAATATGTTCATCCAGGCCAAACCGGAGCAACTGGTCGACCATGTGCCGGAGTTTACGGTGCTCCACGTGCCCAACTTCCAAGCTATCCCCGAACTTGACGGCACCAACTCGGAGGCTTTTATCATTCTCAATCTGAGCCGCAAGATCGTTTTTATCGGTGGCACCAGCTATGGCGGAGAGATAAAGAAATCGATTTTTACCGTGTTGAATTATCTTCTCCCGCAAGAGAACGTCCTGTCGATGCACTGTAGCGCCAATATCGGCCCGGATGGCGACGTGGCTCTCTTCTTCGGCCTTTCCGGCACCGGCAAGACTACCCTGTCAGCCGATCCGAATCGAAAATTGATCGGCGATGACGAGCATGGGTGGAGTGCCAACGGGGTGTTCAATTTTGAGGGCGGTTGCTACGCCAAGGTGATTAACCTATCAGAGGAATCCGAGCCTGAAATCTATGAAACGACACGCAAGTTCGGCACCATTTTAGAAAATGTCGGCATCGATGCCATCACCAGACGGCTTGATTTGAACGATGCCGAGCTTACGGAAAACACGCGAGCAGCGTATCCGTTGAGCCATGTCCCGAACGCTTTGAGAGAGAGCATGGGCGGGCACCCCAAGAATGTCATTATGCTCACAGCTGATGCTTTTGGTGTTCTTCCCCCCATATCGAGGCTTACACCCCAGCAGGCCATGTATCATTTTATCTCCGGCTACACCGCCAAGGTGGCCGGCACGGAAGCCGGTATCAAAGAGCCACAGGCGACCTTCTCGGCCTGCTTTGGGGCGCCGTTTATGGTTCTGCATCCCTCTCGCTACGCTGAGCTGCTGGCGCAAAGGATCAACGAGCACAAGGTCGACTGCTGGCTGGTCAATACCGGCTGGAGCGGCGGGCCGTATGGCGTGGGGGAGCGAATGAAGATCAAGTACACGCGGGCGTTGCTAAACGCCGCTCTCGACGGCAGCCTCGGCAAGGGGCGTTTCGAAGAGGATCCCATCTTCGGAGTCCAGGTGCCGACTGCATGTAAGGGCGTACCGGCTGAGATTCTCAAGCCGAGAAACACCTGGGGTGATAAAGAGGCGTATGACAAAAAAGCCCGCGAGCTGGCTCGTCTATTCGGGGAAAACTTCAAGCAGTTTGAAGATCGGACGCCGCTTGAGGTGTGTTCTGCCGGGCCACGGGCATTGGTGAGAGCGTAGTTGATGTAGGGCAGGAGTCCCCGACTCCTGCCACTAGTGCCCAACGGATCTTCAGACCCAATGGGAAAGCCCTTTGTCACGTGGGGCGATCTGAAGATCACCCCGCCACAGAAACAGAACAGGGGTTCTCCCTACCTACGGACACGGCGGCGGAGCGGGGCCATCAAAGAACAGGTAGTCAACCAGGTAGGTCAAATCGGCCACGTTGACGTCACCGACTCCATCGGCATTGGCCTCTTCGGGGCACGCAGGTGGTGGCCCGCCCTGGAAGAGATAGACAACAAGGTAACTCAGGTCGGCCACGTTGATCTCGCCTACGCCGTCAACATTGCCTCTCATGCCCTGGCAGCAGGGGGTATATGTGAGCCTTCCGCTGGTAAAATTGACAAAGCGCACCGGTTGGGAGTACGGACCACCCAACAGGCAGACATCACCGGCGCCACCGTATAATTCACTGGTTCCAGTGATATTGTTGCCCTCAGCGTCAAAGACCTCCTGTGACACAGCCAGGTACTCAAGCTCCCACCAACAGGAAACACCGTTTGAGTCGCTCACGGCCAAGCTGTTATCACCACAATAACCCCAAACGAAATTGATATCCTTGGCGATGCCACTGTCGGGTGCAGAGACACTAAACTTCAGTCTGGCCAGGGTCACCGGCAGTGGCGGCAGCGAAAGATCCATCTGACCGGTACCAAATTCCAAAGCGAAACTGGCCAGCTTGAGGTCGGCGGTGTCACCGGAAATATCCTCATGAAACAGGAAAGTGGCCCATTGAGAAAACTCCTCGCCAATTTGGGCGTCCAGCAATTCAATACCGGTCGTATCGTACTCCAAGTGGAACTGAAAGCCGCAGAAACTTTCCGTCCCCGCCGTGATCACAATGTCCACCCACCCGGTGTCCACGCCAAAGAGTTCCGTGTTCACAATTTCGATGGCATAGGCCTCGCTTGTGGAGGTTCGGGAGACCGCTGGCGGTACGTCGCTCGGAGGAGCACCTATGCCACCGTAGCATGGTTCTATCTCGCCAAGAATCACCTGCCACAAGGTAGAGACATCACCTACGGTCAGAACAATGCCATCGCAGTTGATGTCGGATTGAGCGATCATTCCCCAAGGGGGAGGGCCAAACGCGCAGACAAAGAAGGAATAGTATGCCGCGAGATCGCCGATCGAACTGGAAATACCATCCAGGTCAATGTCACCTGTGGAAGTGAAAGTGTCGATATCAAAAAAGCCACTGCTTTGGGGTATGACATCAATTGAACGTTCAGTCTCACCGGCATTGGCGGCCATTGCTGCGCAGGACATGATACCAACTAACGCCAGTGAGCTAATTAGATGCCTTGAAAGTATCATCGCAACCTCCTTGGTTTGGACCAGGCGTAAACGCGGGCTGGATGGGATACCTCATCCTGCTCGAATATCCGAACGAAACGATAGGGTCGGACATTGAACATGAACCAGTTAATTGCAACATACTGCACTTTCCACAAGTTGTCAAGCATTTTTCCCGATCCGCTGGTCACGAAATGACTCTTCAGTATTCTGTTGTCACACTCCACGCTTAATTGTATAACTGTTAGAAACTTGTAGGGCAGAACCCGAAGGCGGGTTCTGCCTATTAAAGCCATGAATTGGCAGAACCACAGGGGGTTCTGCCCTACCGTTGCTAAATCCCGTGAACGGTGGACATCCTCGTCCGGCGTTGGTGTGGTGTTTTCAGCGAAATAACGCGGTGTCCGCCTCAGGCGGACACCGCGCTCGGAGTTACGAACTGCCGTCTCAAGCTTAGAAATTCAGAACAAACGATGTCTGAACCCGCAGGTTCTTGGCGATCCCGGCATTTTTGTACTCAGTCTCCCACTGGGACACTTCCACCCCGATCGAAGCCTGCTGCACGATGTAGTAACGAATGTTGCCGAAGTAGCTCGTGTTTTTCGAGCGACCGTTGGTGATGTCCTCAAGGTCCTCGTCTTTGGGATCATCCAGTCCGAAACCGGCGGCAAGTTTGACCTTCGGCGACGGCTTAACCCAGGCCGAGGCCCAACCGCCCATAGACTCCACCCCATCGATTGTGCTACTTTGCAGAATACCTCCAAAGTAGCTGCCCAGATTGATGCCGGTGAAGGCCTCGCCGGCAAACCCAAAACCGTTAGGGAATGAAACCATGACGTGGCCGACTGCAGCCCAGCTTTCGTACTTCTGGGAATTGCCCTGGTTGGTTTCAGCTTTCAACTCCCCCCACAGCGCGGAGGCGCCAACGCGAACAGATGCCCCAGTTGGGAAGTTATGTTTTACCTCAAACAGCCCCTGGAAAGAGGGGATGGCGGCATCGGTGCCGTCATCGTCACCATCGCTGGGCTCACCGAGTGCGAGGGTCGGGACCAGGTCCTCGCCGATCGTGCGGAAGAAACCGCCCGCAAAGGTGACATCCGTTTGCGGATTGGGCTGGATGGTGTGCCACAGGCTGACCTGAGGGCGAAGGTAGCCAATGTTGCCGCAGCCCCACAGAGCCGCATAGTTCAGAGTGGCTGGGTTTAGCGGTGAAATCAGGTCCCAGCTCTGACCGGCAAGCAGTTTGGTGTTGCTGGATTGGATGGTGAAGTAGGCGTGGCGCAACTGGAGCGTCGCCTCGTTCTGGACAATAGAGGGCCCAGAAGCACCGGCGTACAAGTCAAACTCGAGTTTGCCGCCAACCTGGACATCTTTGTATCCTTTTCCGGTAGCCACGAACCCGAAGCGGGTCTGGTTGGCAGTCATGTTGAACTGCTCGTTATCTTTGTTGTAGATTGGCTGTTCAACCCACATGACATAGTTACCGTGGCTGGTCAGGTTTTGGTCGTACGACCCGTCCAGCTTGAAGTAGCCATACCACTTCAGGTCGAAAGTGGGTTTGTCGGCAGCGTTTGCCACCGCACCGGAAACCAGCAGAAGACTGGCCACCAAGCCGGCGATTACATACGCTCTTCTCATCTCACACTCCTTTGTTTGGGATGTTGGTTAAAATAGCGTTTATTTGCTTTTCTTTCACACATTCACGACTGACCAATTCACACAAGCCGACGCATTCAATAATCTTATCGTCCTGCCTGTGAAAATATTGAACACTTTTGTCAACTACGAGCCATTCTTTTCAGCGGTCTTAGTTTTGGCCTTATCGAGCAATTCTTTAGCGCTGTTTTACCCCTCAGAGAACGCCCCAGCTATCGATCATGGAGGCGGCCGTAGACGAGCACAACTGCCAACCGGGGATTCGATAAATGTGAGATGGGCTTTCAGCGTCGGGCAAACCCCATAGCGGGGAGACGTTAATTGCTCTGGGATTGGTCGATCAGAGTACGATACCGGTCTATGAGGCGAGAGGTCTCTTCTTTTGAGCTGGACTCAGCTAAGATGTTGAAGGCAGCGGTCAGCCGGTCGGGAACGACCAGTACCCAGGCGTTATCTTCGAATATACGCACGCCGTCAATAAGTTGGCGCTGCTTGTCTTCGGAACCGGTAATCAGTTTGCGCATAACGGCGCCCTTTTTAGCCCAGGGGCAGGGGACGGAGATCGTGCGGCGCTTGAGGTGCTCGAATTTCTTGCGCAGGGTTGCCAGGTGGCTTTTTGTCTGGGCCATCATTTCCAGAACTGTGACCGCGGCCAACATGGCGTCGGCTCCCATTTGAAAGCCGGGGAAAATAAAGCCGCCCCGGGTGCCGCCGACAAAATCGACCTCGCCCCCACGGCGGATTTCCATCATGGCCAGGTGGTCGTTGGCAACTCGGATGACGGGGACGCCATGCTGTTCAGCGACCTCCTCAACGCCCATCGAGGCGCCCACCGGCACGGCAATTTTTCGCGCCTGGTGAGTCTTGAGGTAGAGGTAGGTGACAATCAACAGCAAGAGTTGACTGTCAATCGGTTTGCCCAGCTCATCGACGACGGTCAGCTTTTCGGCCGCTGGGTTCAATAGGAAGCCGATATCGGCATTGAGTGAGGTAACAATCGAAGAGAGCTGCACGATCGCCTGAGCGCTTTCTTCGGGTGAACTGGAGAATTTTCGTGGATTCAGGGTAGCGTTCAACTCGACTGCCGAGATGCCAAGCTCACCAAACAGGGTGGGGAAGATCTGGCTGGAAGAGCCGTTGGAATGATCGATGACCACCTTGAAACCGGCCTTTTTGATCGTGCCAACGTCGATTTCATTCAGAAAATCAAGGCGGTAGTTTTCCAACACACGCTCGGGCATCTCTAAATGTCCGATGTGGTCAAGGGAGGCGCGTGCAAAGTCCTCGCCGAAATACATCCGCTCCACCTTTTTTAACTTTGCGGTCGGCATGTCTAACCCGCAGCCGTCGAAGAATATGGAGTCAATCAGGCGGTAGTCTATAGGACTATGGCGGATGTAGATTCCTGCCGCATGGCCACCCTTTTGCAGAGAGTAGCGAACCACCGGAATGGGCAGGGTTTCCAGGTCGGACACGTTAACGCCCGCTGCCAGCAGACCGGAAATCAGACCCCGCTTCAGCAGGCGAGAGGTATCGGAGGCATCGCGGCTGGTCACAACAGTACTTCCCTGGCCAAGGAACGCACCAAAAGCGGCGCCCACCCGAACTGCCATCTCGGGGGTTATCTCGGTCAGCGCCAGGCCGGTAATCTTGGAGTCGGTGAATAGTTCCCGGTTCCACTTTTCACCCCATACGATGGAAGTGGAAACGATAGCCCCGGCGTCAACCGTTTTGCCCGGCCATATCTTGCAGTTGGCCTTGACGGTAGCGGCATCCCCGATGGCGCAGTCATCCGAGACGATGACGTCATCGAGAAGCTGGACATTTTCTCCCACGTGGGCGCGGTTGCACACAACACTTCTACTCATGATAGTCTCGGCGCCAATCGTGCAATCGGCCCATATGACTGAGTTTTTCAGATCACACCTTCCCCCGATGCGCGTGCGGTCGCCAACCACGCAGTTGTGCAGCTTCACCCCGGACTCAAGGTACACGTCATTGCCTAATACCACCCTGCCCGTTAACTCCACTCTCTCTTGAATGTGAACATTGGCTCCCTTGTAGACCGTCCCGCCCTCGAGTTGGGTCGCTTCTCCTTTGAGATCGAGCCGCAAGTTCCCTTCGTAGAAATCGATATGGGTGCGTCGGTATTCGTCAACGTTGCCGACATCCTTCCAGTAGCCGCTCATAGTCTTGCCGTAGAGCCGCATTTCCCTGGAAAGCATGAGTGGGTATAGGTTCTGGGAAAAGTCGAAGTTGGTCTTGGGCGGAATCAATTGAATGGCGTCGGGCTCAAGGATATAAATGCCGGTGTTAATCGTATCGGAAAAGGCTTCTCCCCAGGAAGGTTTTTCCAGAAACCGGACAATGCGGCCGTCCTGGTCGGTGATAACGATGCCATAGGCCAGCGGATTCTCCACCCGAGTCAGCAGGATAGTGGCCTCGGCCGTCTTTTGGCGGTGCCAGTTCAGCGCTTCGCTCAGATCAAAGTCGGTGATGAGGTCACCGGAAATGACCAGCACCGGTTCATTGACGACATTAAGGGCGGAACGGACAGCCCCGGCGGTGCCAAAATCCTCTTCCGACTGCGCGTACTCCATCGTCACGCCAAAGGCGCGGCCATCCCCGAAATGGTTTTTGATAGTATCCGGTTGAAAATAAAGCGAGGCGGTGATTTCGGTGATGCCGTGTTTAGCGAGAAGGCTGACAACATGTTCCATTATCGGGAGGTTTGCGATGGGAACTATCGGCTTGGGAAGATTTATCGTGAGCGGCCGAAGGCGGGTTCCGAAACCCCCGGCCATAATAATTGCCTTCATCTGTGCGCTCCGCCTGTTTTCCCCGGCTATCCGTTCCTCAAGTATCCCAATGCCACCATTTTCCGGGTGACATCAAAGAAGTCGTCGTACTTATAGAAGACAATATCATTAATGAGGCAGTATTGTTCAAGGTCTTTTTTGGCAAAGATGACATCGGCTTCGGCGGTAGCGCAGGTGTCGGAGTAACCGTCCCCGACAAAAACGACGTGGGTCTTCTGCGGCTTTGCGTTTCTATATTCCCGTATCCTTTCCCCTTTGCAGTTTCCGCATCGGCGGCAGGTCCGATTGTGGTGGGTAAACTCCACCGTGATGCCGCCGTTTTCCAACTTACCTCTGTTGGCAATAACGGAAAGGTGCTCCAGGTTGTTACGCTCGAGAAGGTGCCTGATGTAAAAATCGAGCCCATCGGAGACGACAAACAGATCGATGCTGCTTGCCTGACACCGCTTTTCAAATTCCACAAACCCGGGATTTAGCTCAAACTGCTCAAGGAAACGATAAACCTCCTCTTCGGTGGCGCGCGCCATTGCCGCTTCCTGCAGGAGGCAATCGCGGGTTGAGAGGCGACCGGCCTTCCAGTCGGGAATCAATTCATCATTTTTTCCCCCTGAAAAGTGGTGAAACAGATTATAGCCCACGTCGCGGCGGGAGATGGTTCCATCGAAATCACAGAAAACGGCTGTATGCAATTCGGTCATGGGCTAAAATATACTTTCACCAGAACGGTAGAAAGGAGAATAAACAGCAGAGTGTAGCTCAACAGCCAGAAACGGTATAGACGCGCGGCACGAAACTGCTCCGCGAGAAGGAATATCTTTATCAGTATCATCGCCAGCAAGGCAATCAGTCCCCCGAAGGCAACCCTGCCGGCGATAGGGAGTTCCAGCAGGTACAGCACGGTGGCCAGCAGGAAGCAGCCGAAGATAAGATACCATGAAACTCTCTGCAGCCGTATCAGGGACTTGATGCGAAAGTACCGTTCTTTCATACGGGGCTGCTTTCAAACGCCGGGTATTGTTTCATTCTCGCATGCTATCATTCAACTCCGCATGACAGCCCTTTCACAATTACGTGTCGAGCGGAATGAGGCTGTTGCATAAGTTCACCAACATCTCCTTAGTCACTGCCGGTTTCCCCCTTGGCCTCAGTTTCCTCTCGTGGCGGGGCATATTTTACATAATTGTCTAACCACTCAGTCATTTCCCAGAGCACGTGCATCACCGACTCGCGCGCTCGATAGCCGTGGCTTTCGTGCGGTAGCATCACCAACCGCGCTGTGGCCCCCTGGCCCTTCAGGGCTCCGTAGAACCGTTCACTCTGAAGGGGATAGGTGCCGCTGTTGTTGTCGGCCTCGCCGTGAATGAGCAGGATCGGTTCGTTCACCTTTTCAGCGTGCATGAACGGAGACATGGCAAAATAGACTTCGGGTGTTTCCCACAGGGTACGCTCCTCTGATTGGAAACCGAACGGTGTTAAAGTGCGATTGTAGGCGCCGCTGCGAGCGATACCGGCCCGGTATAGGTCACAATGTGCCAATAGGTTGGCTGCCATGAAGGCCCCATAGGAATGGCCGCCGATGGCTATCCGGTTGCGGTCGGCCACACCGCGCTTCACCACCTCATCGACGGCGGCCCGGGCGCTGGATACCAGTTGCTCGACATAGGTATCGTTCGGCTCCTCGTCTCCCTCGCCGATAATCGGCATGGTGGGGTCATCCAGGACGGCATATCCGTGGACAAGCCACAAAAGCGGCGAGTACCACCCGATTCGTATGAAGCGGTAGGGCGAGTCGGTGACCTGACCGGCCGCATCGGCGCTTTTGTACTCCTGCGGATAGGCCCACATCAGCATCGGCAGCGGGCCGTCATCGAGAGAGTATCCCGCCGGAAGATAAAGGGTGGCCGTCATCTGCACGCCATCGGAACGTTCGTACCGAATCAACTCCTTCTGGACATCTTTCAACTCTGGCGTTGGATGCGGGAAGAAAGTAAGCTGTTTGATGTCATCCTTGTTCAGGTCACGCAGAAAATAGTTGGGCGGTTCGTTTACCGACTCGCGGCTGGTCAACAGCTTTTGCTTCTTGACGTCAAGGAAGCGCACCGGACGTTCAAAGTACGGCTCTTGAGATCGAAACAGCCGCTTTGTTTCCAACGTCTTCAGGTCGAATTCATCGAGAAACGGCCGGTCACCCTCTGGCGAGGCGCCGTCGCCAGAGAGAAACAGGGTCTTGCCCTTGTCGGCTGTAAGTAGCACGCTGGTGCCTCTATCAGTGTGGTGCATGAGCGGCTGACCGGGGTCATTATATCTATCTTCCCACGAGCGGTCGATCAAGAGCCTCGGCTCGCGTTCGGGAGAACCTGGTCCAACCTGCCAGGTTCGTACTTTTCGAGTCTTCCACCACCACTCTGAGACAATCGCAAGGTCATCATTCCCCCACCTTACGTCTTCATAGCGCAAACTGAGTGTGATCAAGGGTAGCGGATCAGCATCAAACGGAGCCGGCAGCAGATAGACCTGGTCGCGTTCTTCCGCATCGGCGCCGGCGTCACCGCCGTCCAGCGCTTCCGTCCAGTGCAGGGTGGCTTCGGCATCCGCCCGCCAACCCACGTCACGCCGACCGGTCCGTACCGAGCCAAAGGCAATGGGCACGCTCTCCGCAAGCGGCAGATCCGCCAGCTCATACACCACGTTGCCGTCAAGGTCCCACACCTCTACTTTTTTGGGAAAACGATAGACCGGCACCGTGTATGAAAACGGGCGGTGGATTGTCTCCACAAGGATATACTTTCCGTCCGGAGAGGGGGTAGCGCGCCTGATGATGCCGCGCGCGCCGATAGGTGTGATCTTGCCATCGAGGGTGGCTCTATACATTTGCGCGATCGCATAGTGTTCAAACAGATCCTCATCGTGCGTGTTCTTCAGCAGGTCCTGGTAGGTGCGGGCCGGCGCCTTGCCGCCGATGTTCTCCTGTATTATCGGGCCGGACGGCACAATCGGCTCCTCAGGCGCCGTACCACGATTGGCGGGAATCGTCTTGGCAATGATTGTCTTGCTGTCCGAAAGCCAATGGTAGGGACTGCCGTAGGCGGCGTTGAGAGGATGTGGCAATACCGGCGCGGCTTCGCCGCTTTTCACCTCGGCTGCCCAGAGTTCCAGGCGGTCGCTGTGCGAAATCGTGAACGCTATCCACTTTCCATCAGGCGACCAGTTAATGTTGGTGATTTTCGGGTTCTCCGGTAAACCAGAGACCTCATGTTCGGTCCCGTCCAAGACCTTTTTCAACATCATTTCGTTGAAGTACCGCTTCCGGCTGGGGCCGTTGGTGCGGGGGTTGATGCGCAGGCCGGCCAGGCGCAGCTCGGGCCGGGAGAGATCTTCAATGGTCGTCAGGGCAGGATACTTCAGAAGCAGCATCCATTCCTGATCAGGACTGATGGAAACCACCGGTGGGCGCGGTGCATCCACGAGATCGGCAATAGCTTTTGGCGGCATTTGATAACGCGGCTTCGACATGCCTGGCTCTTGTGCCGCCGCTGATGTGAAAAGCAGCAGTAAAAGTCCAAAGGTCAGAGCTCGGATAACCTTGTTGCTGGTGAAAATGTGACAGTTTGAGGTAGCCATCGCAGGAACCTCCTCACTTGGGATTGTGGTGGGAGGGAAACACTGTTTCTCTCCCGGTCGATTTCATCATTTTGAGGGAAAAGGATATGAATTCTTTGGCCGCCGTACAAGGCCTTTTTCCGCAGGCGATGATACAATTGCTACCTCTCAGATTGACAGATGAGGGCAAAGTGTGCATACTTCAGAAGAAGTAGGTCAAAAGCCTGCCTTGGCGGGTGCTTTTGACATTCCCCAGGTGAAGGCAGTTGTCGAAACCACAGGGGTTTCGACCTACGATACTGATCGCAAAGGAGTTATCACGCAGGGTTGCATGACGGCACCCAAATGAATGAATAAGGAAAGGTGACCTAATATGAAAAAGGTCGATTATCCGATTGATAAGCGAAGCTGGCAGCCGAGCCTTATTCCGGGTCCGGTCGTTCTCATTTCCACCTTTGACGCAAAGAAAAGCCCGAACATCGCTCCCAAAAGCTGGGTCCAGATGGTTTCTTTTGAGCCTCCCGTGCTGATGTTCTCCGGTACGAAGGGAAACACCACTGAGAACAACATTCTTCAGACCGGTTGCTTTGCAGTGAATGTTGTAGATGCCTCCATGGCATCCAAAGTCTATGGATGTATCAAATGGTTTGGACAGGAACGGATTGAGAGAACCGGATTCAGCCTCGTGGAGGCTTCAAAGATTCGCGCTCCTGTTATCGATGACTGCAAGGCGCACATTGAGTGCCGCCTTGACAGGACAATGGAGATTGGCTCCGGTTTTGTCGTTTTCGGCGAAATTGTCGCCGCCTCCATCTGGGAGCAGATACTTGTGGCCGAACGCGAAAGACAATACCAGCTTCTCAGCCAAATCGTCTTCCTTGAAGACAACCTGTATTCCAGGATTGACAGAGTGGCAACAATCGACGGAGTGAAGTGATATGAACACAAGCGATGATAGGTTTATCAGATATGTTGTTTTGTTCTCCCGTATTCCTGAGAAAAGCATGACCGAGGAAGTGATCAAGGCTCATGTCGCCCATCTCAAGCAACTTGAGCAAAACGGTCAATTAGTCTTGTGCGGTCCGTTCACCGACTACAAGGGCGGCATGATAGTCTTTCGTGCCGAATCTTATGAACAAGCCAAAGCAATTGCCGAATCCGATCCGTTCGTGACCTCAGGTGTCGAAAAGTACGAGCTTCGGACTTTGCAGCTTTCATGCAAAGAGAATAATCACATGGGAATGGGATAGTGGTTATGGAATTCCATCCGGTAACGCCGGAACGGTGGCACGACTTTGAAAAGCTCTTTGGCAAGCGCGGCGCCTGCGGTGGCTGCTGGTGCATGTGGTGGCGGCTGAAACGTTCTGAATTTGAGAAGCAAAAAGGGTTGAAAAACAAGCGCACCATGAAAAAGATTATCGCTTCCGGCAACGTACCCGGTATCCTCGCCTATGCCGACGACGAGCCAATTGGATGGTGCTCGGTTGGCCCGCGCAAAGACTACCCGGCGCTGGAGCGCTCACGTGTGTTGAAACGGGTTGATGACCAGCCGGTCTGGTCAATCGTCTGCCTTTTTATTGCCCGAGCTTACAGGAAGAGGGGTGTTTCCCTAAGGTTGTTGCAAGCGGCTGTCGACTATGCGAGAGTGAATGGAGCTACGCTCTTGGAAGGATACCCCTTCGATCTAACCGGAAAAAAGTCTCCCTTGCCTGATCCATTCGTCTGGACAGGGCTGGTATCAGCCTATCGTGAGGCGGACTTTGTGGAAGTTGCTCGCCGCTCGCCCACGAGACCGATTATGAGGTACTATCTTGAGGAGAAAACGAATGGGTGAATCCATAGTTAAAGACATTTGGCGGACTATTCGGGCCCTCAACCGCGCCTACTCCACTACCAGCCTGATCGGCCTCAAATGATAGGCGTGCTTGGAGTCAGCGTTGTCGAAAAGGGCGATGCCAAGGTACAGTTCACCTCTGAAAGCAACATCGAACGCCGACCTCGTTGAAAGGCGGCGGGCGAACTCTACCGTCCATACGCCGTTGCGCCAGATGCCGCACGCTTTGACATCGCCACGGTCACCCGTTGTCGGCGCCACCAATACGGCCGGCTCACGTGAGTCCAGTGAGAAGGTATCCAGATCAAGATGGTAGGCAACGTAATCGCTGGACCCAATCCAGATCCAGTGGCGCATAACTATGTGCTGAGGTAGAAAATACGGCTGCTGCCACTCTTCGTTCAGGTTTGACTTGTACCCACCACTGGCGATATTATCGTAGTGTCGTCCGCCGACTATTGCGTTCTCGTAGGCTCCCCACCAGCGATCATCAGCCTCCCAGGCCGGATTAGTGCTGAGCGCCATCCACTGCCAGACGTCGACCGTGTCACCGCCGGTGTAGTGAAGCCCCATCTTGCCCGGCGTGCGCACGTGGCAGGTTACCAGACAACCGCCTTTTCTCTTGTGAAAGGACAGCGCCACTTTGTCTTCCGAGTAGATGCTTTCGCCGAATATATCGATATATTCTGACACTTCCTCGACCCACGCACCCTTAGTCTTAACGAGACGCCGATTGTATGAGCGCGACTGGTCGCTCCATCTTATGAGAAAATAAATGTAGCGGCCATCGTGGAAGGTTTTGATAGTCACCCGCGACGTTCCACCTTCAAAGTTAATGCCGCCTGCCGTCTCCACCACCAGCGAATCGGTACCGGCCCATTCGATTTCATGCTCGCGACCATCGACCGTGATGAATCGATTCTGCTCCTTGCAGACAAGGGTCGGCGCGCCGGTGATAAGGGTGTGTGCAACGAGGGCAAACAAAACCGTCACCGGCACCGATATCCCCAGTGCCTTACCATTCACGAACCCTGCATATCGCCCTGCAAAAAAGATGGCGTTTACCCTGGAGCCTCTCGAGGTCGCAACCTCGATGATGTGGGCGAGGGTGAATCCCAGCAGATAGAGGGAACTATAGTAGTGGACATACTTCATGAATGTGTAACCTTCGGAGCCGACGTATAAACCGGCGAAGAGCGTTATACCGCTCAGAAAAGCAATCAGCCCCACGGCTAAAGAGAGTAGATAAAACACCTTCTTCCTGAAACTGTAATGCCTGTCCAGAAACAACGAAAACAGCCGCGGCGCCTCTTTGCTGCCAAACAGATTGACAAGGTAAAACAGGCCGACAGCAACGAATGCCACGCCCAGGAATACGTGGATGCTGTATATCCGTCCGGTGGGGGCCAGCGCGTCGACAAGAGCGGAAACTTCACGCGAGAAAAACCCCTGCCCCCACCAGGCCAGCCGGGCGCCGGTCGCAAAAAGCAGCAGCAGGAGTATGGCGGCAAAAAAGTGCGCCAATCGTATGCCGAGACTGTAAGTGCGGGTAAGGCCGTTCATACGCATAAAGAAGAGCATGAACAGGCGCAAATCCAACGAAAATCAGATTGTCGGGACGGAGACGCAGGGGGAGTCGGCGCAGGAGGAGAGGCTGTCCCAAAAGTTGACTCCAGCTACACTGGACATGGCACCAAATGAAGTCGCCATTTGCTAACTCCGCGTAGCGGCGGGCCTTGTGTCCGCCGATGATAAGGTGGGAGACAAGCCCCC